>Ga0114932_10000180_pt1 | contig 72655 bp, 61 predicted proteins | sample 2SBtaG_2_FD_87286 | JGI IMG/M metagenome (GOLD analysis project Ga0114932, IMG submission 87286) | Deep subsurface microbial communities from Kolumbo volcano to uncover new lineages of life (NeLLi) - 2SBTROV12_ACTIVE470 metaG | ecosystem: Environmental > Aquatic > Marine > Volcanic ...
AACCAGGCAAAAGCGATTGCCTCAACCCATTGCGGGTCAACGCCTAAACTCGCTGTAGTATCGCATTGAATCGGCGCTAAAAGTTGAGTTAAGCGCTCCATCAATAATGGGTTTCGGGTGCCGCCACCACAAAAATAAGCCGTATCGGGTTGTTGTGGCAGGGTTGTCAGTGCATCTTTGATGCTAATAGCGGTAAGTTCGGTCAAAGTGCGCTGTATATCAGCCGGGGATATATCCTGCCCGGCCAATTGTTGTTGCAGCCATTTTAAGTTGAACTCCTCGCGACCCGTACTTTTGGGAGCTGGCTTAGCAAAAAACGGATGCTGCAATAAACGCTTTAGCAGGTCAGGCTGAAGTTTGCCTGCTCTCGCAAACTGAGCATTTTCATCGAAGCTTTTACTTGAGTCATTATGCTGAACCCATTGGTCGAGCAAGGTGTTGGCAGGTCCTGTATCGGAGCCCAGTATGTTGCCGTTATTGCCAAGCCAGGTGACATTGGCAATACCACCTAAATTAATCACCGCAATGCTTTGATTCTTGCGGGCAAAAACTTGCTTATGAAAAGCCGGAACCAATGGCGCCCCCTGACCACCTGCGGCGATGTCTTTGCGACGAAAATCGTAAATCACATCAATACCCGTACCCAAAGCTAACCGTGTAGGGTCGCCAATTTGACAGGTGTAGGCTGGTATTGAGTTGGGCTTGTGGCGAACGGTTTGTCCGTGACTGGCTATGGCGGTAATGTCTTTTGCTGCGATACTGACTTTTTCAAGAAGCCGCTCTACGACTTTGGCACTGAGCTCGGAAAAAGCAATGTCTAAACCGGCCAGTTCATCGGCCTGCCAGTTGTCTGTGTGGCTTAAAGCCAATAAGCGAGTACGCAATTCCGGGGGGAAAGACAAAGAGTGATGAGCTTCAAGTCTGGGCGTGCCTTGCGCATCTATCTGGACCAATGCCGCGTCAACCGCATCCATACTGGTGCCCGACATCAGTCCAATATAACGCTGAAACATTACTGCAGAGCCAGGTAAACGCGTCTGTTGTCGTTTAGTATGGCCATTACCTGATCCGCGTGTTGACGGAAAGCCGGTAATTCTGATTCACCCAGCGACTTGGCTTCCGGCAATTCCACCGTACGAGGGTTACGATGTACGCCGTCAACAAGGAATTCGTAGTGTAAGTGTGGACCCGTTACCCGGCCTGTCGCGCCGACGCGACCAATTACCTGACCTTGTTTAACACGGTCGCCTGTTTTCACGTGCTTACGGCTAAGGTGTAAATACTTAGTCACGTAGCGTTCGCCGTGTTGCACAAAAATATAATTACCATTCAACGAGGTATAACCAGCCGCGATAACTTTACCATCACCAGAAGACATTACTGGCGTGCCAGTAGAGGCTGCGTAATCTATACCATTGTGCGGGCGCACTCTTCCGGTAACCGGATGTAAGCGGCGAGGGTTGAAGCTCGAGCTTATGTAGGTAAAGTTAACCGGTGAACGCAGGAAGGTTTTGCGCATGGCGCGACCGTTCGGCGTATAATATTGTCCATTATCGTGAAGAATGGCCTGGAAGTTCTCGTCCCGGTTTACAAACTCTGCCGCTAAAATTTTGCCGTAGCCAACAAACTCGCCATCTACATAGTGCGTTTCATAAAGTACGCTAAATTCGTCGTTTTTACGCAAGTCTAAGGCAAAGTCGATATCCCAGCCAAAAATATTGGCAATGCGCATAATTTGGTTGTCAGTCAAACCCGAGTCGATACCGGCATTCCAGAAGCTGGAGTCAATAACGGCATGAGTGAATTCTGTACGAACTTCAACTTTTTTAGTTTCGATTTCAGCAACAAAGCTGTCGTTTTGACGAGTGATAATAAGCGTTTCTGTATCGTTTATCTGGTGCGCTAGCTGCACCAGGTTATCGTCACTGTCAGTCGCAAAGCGAAGCAAATCGCCAGGGTGAACTTTACGAAGATATTTGGCTTCATCGCCGGACTCGGTAACGCGATACAGTTGCTGGGCACTAAAGCCTACTTTGCTAAATATTTTAGCTAAGCTGTCACCCGATTTAATCTGATAGGTTTGCCATGTCAGCTCTGAGTTTTCGGTACTTTCATCTGAGCTGGGTTGCTCAAAAGCTAAATCGAGCTGGTAACGTTTACCTGGCATCAACTGCTCTGCTGAAGTACTGTTCTTAGATGCCGTGGCAGGTTCCGACGGAATGATCAGTAATAGCAAGAGGGCAACGCTGATCGCACTGATCAGAATTTTATGAGAATGCGGAAGTTGCAGAAACATCCGCTGAATTTTGGTGACAGATTTTAATGTCATATTATAGCGCACTTCACTTTCTTTATTGTGATTATCCAGTAAACATGTGTCAGCAAACACGGGGATTACCGCACCTGTTTACGACCACGGAATAACCTTATGGTTTCGAGGATAATACGAAAAAATGAAGAATACCAGATCATTGAGCTTAAAACAGCGGTAATAATGGCGTAAAATGGCTGGTTTATGAGTTTTTACAGTTGGAGATGAGGATGAAAACCGAAGTGGCGGAAGCTATTGCCGAGATTACTCGCGGTGCCGAAGAAGTTTTACTCGAGCAGGAACTGGCTGAGAAGTTGGCCAGTGGTAAGCCACTGACAGTGAAAGCTGGCTTTGACCCAACGGCACCTGATTTACACTTGGGACACACTGTTTTAATCAACAAGCTGAGAGTATTTCAGGACTTTGGTCATAAAGTGGTTTTCCTTATAGGTGATTTCACCGGCATGATAGGTGACCCTACAGGTAAGAATGTGACCAGAAAGCCGCTGACCACGGAACAGGTTATTGCTAACGCTGAAACTTATAAAGAACAGGTTTTTAAAATTCTCGATCCGGCTAAAACCGAAATCCGTTTTAACTCCGAATGGATGTCGAAAATGGGGGCAGCCGATATGATTAAACTGGCTGCGCGCCAGACCGTAGCCCGTTTGTTAGAACGTGATGATTTTAAAAAACGCTACCAGAACAATCAGTCGATAGCTATTCACGAGTTTTTATACCCATTGGTTCAGGGCTGGGATTCGGTTGAATTAAAAGCTGACGTTGAGCTGGGCGGAACCGACCAGCGCTTCAACCTGCTCATGGGGCGCGAACTGCAAAAAGAAGAAGGGCAGCGTCCACAAACTGTCATTATGACGCCGTTACTGGAAGGGCTGGACGGTGTGCAGAAAATGTCAAAATCGCTGAATAACTATATTGGCATTACGGAACCGGCAAATGACATGTTTGGTAAAATTATGTCGGTGTCAGATGAGCTCATGTGGCGTTACTTCCAGTTACTCAGCTTTCGTTCCATTACCGAAATTGACGAACTGAAAGCGGCTGTAGCCGACGGCAAAAACCCACGTGATGTGAAAGTTTTGCTGGCAAAAGAAATCATCGCTCGCTTTCACTCGGAAGACGACGCTGAGAAAGCCGAACAGGATTTTATCCAGCGTTTCCAGAAAAATGCTTTACCGGACGATATTCCGGAAAAGACGGTGCAAGTCGGAGCTGAGGGAATGGCAATAGGTAATGTGCTAAAAGAAGCCGGCTTGGTTGAGTCCACCTCGGAAGCGTTACGAATGATAAAACAAAATGCCGTTAAAGTGGATGGCGAGAAATTCAGTGATTCGCGTTACCTGTGCACAGAAAAGGACTCTGGAGTATATCAGGTGGGTAAACGTCGCTTCGCTAAAATTAACTTAACGGCGTAACAGCGTTAATTATTGAGGCAATAAAACCGTGAAATATAAAAAGGCGCCTTTAAAGAGCGCCTTTTTTGTTTCTGCAGTTCAGAGGTTTTTGCTTTAGACTCTGAAACTCTTAATTGAGTCCTGGAGCTCATCGGCCAGTTTAGCGACTTCGTTAGACGCTTGAGCTGTTTGTTTGGAACCAGAAGCCGTTTGTTCGGCAATGGAAACAATAGACTCAAGACGCTCGCTGATATCCTGCGCAGTACTGCTTTGCTCTTTCGCTGCATTAGCAATATGGTTACTGCTGTCAGACGCCTGATGCACTGACTCAGTAATAGATTGAAGTGCCTGAGCTGCTTCATCGGATTGCTGCACACTGAGTTCAGCTTGCTCGCGGCCTTTATTCATAACGGTAACCGCTCGCTGAGAGTCATTCTGAAGATTCTCAATCATATCCTGAATTTCTTCGGTGGACTCTTGAGTACGGCTTGCCAGAGTGCGAACTTCATCAGCAACAACCGCAAATCCGCGACCTTGCTCACCGGCACGTGCCGCTTCAATGGCCGCGTTCAGTGCAAGCAAGTTGGTCTGGTCGGCAATACCGCGAATAACATCCAGAATGCCACCAATGTTTTTGCTGTTTTCTGACAACTGATCGATAACTTCCGAGGCGCCTTTAATTTCACTAGCCAGGCCTTCGATAGTCGCACGGTTTTTGTCTGAAATTTGACGAACACGTTTGGCTTCATCATCAGAGTGCTGAATTTCGCGTAAGGCCTGTTCTGCACCGTCGGCCATTTCGCTGGCCGTACTGTTCATTTCCTGAGTGGCCGTGGCTACTTGCTCAATCTGACGGCGTTGTTCGTCAATGGCGTTAGTTGTCTCGTCAGAAACATTGGAAGATTGCTCCGCGGCCGTAGCCAGCTGAGTGGCGCGGTTCGCAATACCTTCAATAAGTTTACGTAAATTACCGGTCAGTTTATTGGTGTTTGAGGCGAGCTCACCAAATTCGTCCTGAGCGTTATAGTCAACACGTTCGGTTAAGTTACCATCCGCCATAATGTTCAGCATGTGGTTAACGCGTGACAATGGACGGCTGATGCTACGTACGGTGTACCATGAAATAAGCACAGCCAGAGCAATAGAAATAATGGTGATGATACTATTGAGCCAGCTACTGGTAGAGATAGAGTCTGTTACTGAAACACGAGTACCGTCTGCTATTCCACGAACCGCAGTTTGCAGACGATCAGCCTCAGCCATCAGTTTATTCAGTTGAATTTCTGACTTATCCAGAGAGTCTTCAGAATCTAAACGCAGCTGTTGGCGGCGAATGACATTGTCCGGATAGGAACCTGCGCCCTGAAGGCTGTCGAGTGCGTCACGAACTGTTCCAATCGCGTCATCAACCATGGCTTCTGTGCCACCAGTTGCCTCGTTGTCTAAAGCTTCAAGACGAGGGCGGATACTGTCAATATTAATATCGATTTCACTGCGAATGATTTGAGCGCTGTCTAATTTATTAGCTTTGTTCAAGTCATACATTAAGGTGATAAGGCTGGACAGTGACGACTCAATATTACTGGCTTCACGAGAGATGACTTCGTTGTTAGAGGCATCCATGGTATCCAGTAGCATAATAGCCGCATCATCGATATTGAATGCAATTTCATCTAACTGAGAGGCGGTAACACTTTGTAGTTGCAGATACTCGCTGTGCTGATTGAACAAAAGCTCGATCAGATTGACGTATTGGCGCGAGTCTTTTTCCAAAGCGCTAATTTCGTCGCTTTGACCGTTACCCTGAATAAGTTCTTTAAGTTTATCAAGAGAGGCAAAAAGCAATTTGTTCGATTCATTGAATTCTTTTTTGTGGGCTTCAACCTGTTCTAAACTTTCATCATAAAAAGTTTCTAACTGAACTGTACCCAGCTCGAGAATATCGACTTTAATAGCCGAGACTTGATTCAGTGCCGGAACCGCCTCATCGTTGAGTTTATCAACTGACGAACCTATGCTGTTGATATTAAACAACGAGCTTAAGCTAATGATGAGTAACAGCAAAGTAATGATGGCAAAACCACCGATAACTCGCATGGCAACAGTAATTTTCATGAAACTTTCCTCAGCACTGCATAATTATTATTGTCACTTTCCGGTCAAAGCCGGTTCATGAAAGAAGGTTTTATTCTCAACGCTATATAACGTCATATACTGACCCCAGACACAGCCAGTATCCAGCGCTATCACATCCTGACGCCGGGTTTCGCCCATTAGCGCAGCCCAATGCCCGAATAATACTCGATTCTCGGATTCTGACCAAAAGTTAAACCATGGCTTATACGAATCCTGCGATGAACGTTCATATGGATTATCTTTTTGGGAAAAATCCAGTTCACCTTCCGGATTACAGTAACGCATTCGGGTAAACGCGTTCACTATAAAACGGTATCGGTCAAAACCTTGCAGACTTGAGTCCCATTTTTCCGGCGAGTTGCCAAATAACTGCTGCATAAAGTTTTTAAACTCATTGCCAGTAAGAACTTTTGTCACTTCCTGTGCGTATTGACTGGCTTGTTTGAGTGTCCACCATGGGTAAATACCAGCGTGAGTTATTACCGTATTGTGCTCTTCTAGCTGATGCATCAAAGGTTGGTGACGCAACCACTCTAACCAGTCATAGCGATCACTGTCTTCTAATAACGCATTGAGTTTGTCTTTTGGGTTAGGCTGGCGATAACCCAGCAACACTGCCATTAAGTTTAAATCGTGATTACCTAATACGCTGTGTACCGAGTTACTGTTCTCATAGAAAAAACGCAACGCATCGCGCGAACTGGGGCCGCGCGCGACAATATCACCTACACACCATAAAGAGTCGTTTGCAGGGTTAAAGCTGACTTGGGTAAGCAGAGCTTCAAGTTCACGGAAGCAACCCTGGATATCACCGACAACGTAATTGCTCATAATTAATGAATAATATTAGGGATGGCCAGCCGGAACGAAGGAATAGGTGCTTTAAACTGCGAGCCCTGTTCATCTATCATTAGGTAATGCCCTTCCATAGTGCCTATAGGCGTAGCCAGAACGGTACCGCTGGTATAACTGAATGATTCACCGGCAGCCAGTTTAGGCTGTTGTCCGACTACACCGTCACCGGCTACCCGGGTAATTTTATTGTCTGCGTCGGTAATGCGCCATTCGCGGGCAAGCAACTGCACTAACTGGCTGGACTCATTGGTTATGGTTATGGTGTAAGAAAATACATATTGTCCGGCATCAGGGTTTGACTGCGCCGCTAAATATTGCGTTTTTACATCAATTTCAATTTTACTGACTGTCATTCTTTTCCGCTTGTTTTGTGAGCGAGTGTTCAGTGAGCCAGTCGGATATCCTGCAGTAATCGTCTACAGAGAGCGTCTCCGGCCTTGCGCCCGGGTCAATACCAAGGGCTTCCATCTGCTCTGCAGGAACCAACTGTTTAAGGTTGTTTCTTATTGTTTTACGGCGTTGGTTAAACGCTGTCAAACATAAGCTATGCAGTTGCGCTTTATCTTTAACTGGGTGAGGGCTTTCGGCATAGGGTTCTAACCGAACCACCGATGATTCTACTTTCGGTGGCGGCGTAAACGCCGATGGCGGGACAGCAACCACCGGAGTGACTTTACAGGCTTGCTGTACACCGACGCTGATTCTGCCATAACTTTTTGAGCCGGGCTCTGCCGCTAAGCGATCAACCACTTCTTTTTGCAGCATAAAGTGCATATCTTTTACATCATCGGCAAACTTCAGTAGATGAAAGATAAGCGGCGTGGAGATGTTATAGGGCAGGTTACCGAACACTCGTGCCGGACCCTCTTCGGCAAACTGGCTAAAATCTATGCTTAGCGCATCGGCTTGAATCACTTCCAGTTTTGAACTCAAAAAAGGGTGATGCTGAAGCCTTTCAACTAAGTCACGGTCAATTTCGATAACTTTTAAATGGCCACTGCGATCTACCGTCGGCTCAGTTAATGCCGCTAAACCCGGGCCAATTTCTATTAGGTTTTCACCGGGCAAAGGGTTAATGGCATCAACAATCTGCTCAATAATATAGTCGTCATTCAGGAAGTTCTGGCCAAACCGTTTACGTGCCCGGTGGCCCAAGTGGGTTTTACTTCCGCCCTGGTGTTTATTCCCACCTTGGTTTTTACTCATAATACGCTGCTCTTGCCATATCTATAGCGGTCTGCATTGCCAGGCGGCAACTACCGTCGCTAATCTTGCCAGACCCGGCCAGCTCAAGTGCTGTACCGTGATCAACAGAAGTCCGGATATAAGGTAACCCGAGTGTAATGTTTACGGCCTGCCCGAAACCTTTATATTTTAGCACCGGAAGACCCTGATCGTGATACATAGCAACTACCGCACTAGCATCTTCAAGGTACTTTGGCTGAAAAATGGTATCTGCGGGATACGGGCCGTGCAAGTTCATGCCTTGCTTTTTAAGTTGTTCCAGAACCGGAATAATAATGTCTATTTCTTCCCTGCCTAAATGTCCCGACTCTCCCGCATGAGGGTTTAATCCGCAAACCAATATTTTGGGCGACGACTCGCCGAATTTCTTAGTCAGGTCGTTATGCAGTATGGTAATAATGTTGGTCAGACGCTCCGCGGTAACGGCTTTTGCCACATAGGCCAGTGGAATGTGAGTCGTAACCAGCGCCACACGCAGGCCTTCTGTAGCCAACATCATAACGACATCATTGCAGTTCGCTTCATGAGCTAAAAATTCAGTGTGTCCTGAAAACGCCACGCCGGCTTGATTAATCACACCTTTGTGTACAGGGCCGGTAACAATGGCATCGAACTCGCCTGAGAGATTACCGTCAGAGGCTCTTTTTAAGCAATCAACCACATAATGACCGTTGGCTGTACATAACTCTCCAGGAGTCACGTCTTCGCACACTGGAATATGTTCTACCCAAAGATGTCCGGGTTCATGTTGCGGCAGTTCTTCACCTTTTCTATACCTGTGCAGGGTAATAGGAAGGTTCAATTGCTCAGCGCGTTGCTTCAGTAAATTTTTATCTGCACAGACAACGACAGCAGCCGACCAGGGCTGCTGCGCTATTTTTATAATTAAGTCCGGGCCAATACCTGCGGGCTCACCCGGTGTATATACAAGAGTTGGTATACTCACTCAGCAACTCTTCTGATAAACGCCTGGTCGCGAATTTCTTGCTGCCAGTTATCAAGCTCTTCGCGGAATTTACGGCTAAACAGCATTTGGTATGCGCGTTCTTGCTTGTTTTCTTCAGTGGCATCCAGAGTTCTGCGACCGGTAACTTCTACAATGTGCCAGCCAAACTGTGTGCTGAACGGTTCACTTATTGTGTCTTGTTCAATGCTTTCTACTTTTTGCTTGAATTCTGGTGCGTATTTATTTGGACGAGCCCAGCCCAAATCGCCACCACGAGAGGCCGAACCAGGGTCAGCTGAATGTTCACGTGCAAGTTCAGCAAAAGTCTTTTCGCCATTGGCAATTTGCTCACGGTATTGATTGAGCATCTCTTTCGCTTTGTTGTCTGACAAAATAACGGAAGGCTTGATTAAAATATGACGTGCTTTAACTTCTTGTACTTCGACTGTTTGCTCTCCGCGCTTGTCCTGTACTTTCAAAATATGAAAGCCGATACCACTGCGGATTGGGCCGACAACGTCACCTACAGACTTCCCATCTACCGCTTCCGCAAACAAGGTCGGCATGCCATTAACTGTCATCCAGCCCAGGTCACCGCCATCCAATGCCGCAGAACCGGAGGAGGAACGTACCGCCAAATCAGCAAAGTCACTACCTTTGTCCAGTAAATTCAAAACTGTGTTGGCACGCTCTTTGGCTTTTTCAAGTTCGGCTTGTGATGAGTTTGAGTCAGCGGAAATCAGAATTTGAGCCAAACGATACTCTGTCTGAACTTCCTGGTTGCTCTCTATGAGTTTCACCAGGTTATTAATTTCTTGCGGTGTGATAGAAACGCGTTGCTGTACAGCTGCTCGTTGAACTTGCTGGATAACCAATTCGTTACGAATATTCTCTCGGTAGGCTGCCCAGCTCATACCACTACTGACCATGTTTTCCCGAAGCTCAGCTGTTGTAAGGTCTTGGTTATTTGCTATTTCGTTGATGGCTTGCTCTAACTGGTTGTCGTCAATCTCGATACCCATGCGGTTAGCCATTTGCAACTGAATTTCCTGCAGAATCAGGCGTTCTATAGCCTGAGTTTCCAGAACTTCGTCTGAAGGCGCGTTACTCGAGTTGAAGTTCTGACCGTTCTTAACTTGTTGGATAAGTTGGTCAATCTGGCTTTGCAGCACCACGCCGTCATCCACTACGACGACAACGCGATCCAGTATTTGCTGAGCCTGAACGGTGTTATTCAGCAAAAAAGACGATGCAATCAGCACAGCTGCTGAACAAAACGATGCAATTTTTTTCATTATACCTACCACTAGTTACTGAGATAAAAAGGACGGCGGTAACCGTACGTACTTTTCTCAAGCATGTTAATTAGACCACTGCTATCAGAAGCTAAACCGCTGATAATAAATTGTATACTAATGCCATTGTCAAATTGAGTTTCGCCGTTTATCTGAGTCGCACTAAAAGCCGGCTCAAGATCACGGTTTATGCGTCTGTACGCGCTAACCCGTAAGGCCCAGCAGCAACTGCTGTATTGAATGCCCACCATAGCATCATTTAAACGATCATGTGTGAGATCGTAAAAGACATTTGAGGCGACTTGCCAGCGCGAACTTGCTGACCAAACTGCCTGCGTTCCAACTTGTTCAATATCGTTGTTCAGAATGTTGGTCGCGGTGCGATGACTGACCTGTATCAGGTTTGATTCATCTTTACGGAACTCTACCGCGGTCTGACTCTTACGGGTGGTGTTAAGTTCCGTATCGTATTGAATTGAGCTGCGTATTGACCAGTTCTCATCAACAGCCCAGTTAATGTCGGCAACCCACTCACTGTTACTGGAGGTTGTGGTTTCTTCATCGCTGGCAAACAGTTGCGTACGACTGTCATTAATATTGTAAATTTGCCCAATACTGGCTCGCAGCACTTCGCGTTCATTCTGAGTGAATAAGCTGCTGCTAACACCGTAAGTTATCTGATTAGCCTCGGCGATACGATCCAACCCTGAAAAACGGCGGCTACGGAACAGCCCGTGATAATCGTCCTGCAATAAGGACGTATCGTAAATGCCGATGTTCTGTTGGTTTTCATAGGGCACATACAAATACTGAATTTGCGGCGACAGGGTTTGACGATATTGACTGTCACCCAGCTCAATGGCTCGCTCCAGATGTAAACGGCCTCTTACCCGGGCGCGGGGCAGTGTCCGGGTAACTTCTTCGGTAATGTTGGTATCCGGACTTTCCTGCCAGTAGCGCGTATAGAGGTAAGACAGCTCGGCTTCTGTGTCAAAAGCCGGTTTTTCAAAACGGTACTGAATGCTCGGCTCTATATGTGCCCGGGTTGCGTATTCGCGTGTCTGATCCTGATTCTGAAAGTAGGTTAGCTCGTTGTATAAGCTGGCGCTGAAGCCAGTGAAGTCGCCGGTATTATAGTCGATACTAAGCTGCGGCAATGTGCGATAAGGGCTGCGGTAGTCACCAATAAGCTCGTAGTCTTCGGTGCGTAATTGCGCGGTCCAGTTTTCATTATCGTAATCAAGCTGGGCGACGCGATACAAATGAGTGTCGGCGCGGCCCGCAAAATCACTACCAAAGTCATTCAGGTAGTTGTCGTCACTAATTTCGGTCGCATCCAGGTAAAAACTCAAGTCCTGGTTTATCTGTGCCGAATGCTGAACGTGCCAAAGGTAGCGTTTTTTATTTGCAATGCGGGTGTCGTCATTGCCTAAATATTCTAAATTGAATTGCCCGGCATTTTGCTCAAACAAATACCGGTACTCACCTTTCATCATGGTGCCGCGCTCCGACATATAAACCGGAGCTATGGTCGCATCCATATTGGGCGCAATATTAAAGTAGTAAGGTACTTCTACTTCAAAACCACTGTTTGATGATGAGTCAAACGTGGGGTAGAGCAAACCGGTTTTACGCGCGTCACTCAATGGAAAATTGAAATACGGTAAGTAAAGCACCGGTACATCGAATAACTCAAATCGGGCGTGCCAGGCTTCACCGAAGTCGCTGGTTTCATTTATCTGAATACGTTCTGCGCGTAATTGCCAGGCCGGAGTTTCGCCCGGGCAGGTGGTGAAGCTTGAGTCCTGTAATAAAACTTCCTGCCGGGACAATGAAAGCAACTCTGCGTGGCCACGCGCGTTATGATTTCGCAGGCGGTAATCACTGTTGTAGAGTTTGGCCTCGTCATCGTTTAAGTCTAGCGATAGCGAATCACCCGTAACGCTTAAATAGCCGTCATTAAAAGTAATGCCGTCTGAGGCGATAATCTCACCCCGCTGCTGATCGATAGTGGCTTTTGAAGTTGAAAGCCACTGTCCGTTACGCTGAATGATGACGTTACCGGTAAAATACGCTTTTTCATTGGCCAGAATTTCGGCGCTACGCGATTCAACACCAATAGTTCCTGCATCGGTTTCCTGCAACTGGACGGCGGTAATCGTACTCTCAGTAGACTGAGGCACGGTGCAAGTCATGTGTTGTGGTGCGTCTTGATTTTGTAAAGCCGCTAGCGCGCTGCCGGGAAAGGGCAGTAGCATTAGCGAAGTAATAAACCGTTGCAGCAATTTAATCTTCCGTCGTTGTTGTTAAATGCATTTATTCTGTTTTGCAGCGCGAGGGTATAATAAAGCAATTTTGTTTGTTTCGCTATTTGGTACACTGCTAGTTTTAAGGCTTTGCGACAAATTTGGTGGAGGATATTTTGGAAGACAAACGAGAAGTGGCTCTGCAGGCTTGGTGTGAAGCCCAGACAGGTGTTTCACAACCAACGTTAGAAGTTGTATCCGGTGATGCCAGTTTCCGTCGCTATTTTCGGGCAACTAATGGCCAGGAAAGCCTGATAGCGGTCGACTGTCCTCCCGAAAAAGAACCAATGAAGCCTTTTTTGGCCGTTGCACAAGCCTATTCTGAAGCCGGCGTTACTGTGCCAGAGATTATTGCGGCGGATTTAGAACAGGGCTTTATGCTGCAATCCGATTTTGGTCAGATACTGTTGCTGAGTAAACTGCATCCACGAAATGCCCGGCAATACTACCAGCAGGCACTTACCGCGCTGCCTAACATTATGTCGGTACGCCGGACTGAGCAGGGTGAGCTGCCCGCTTTCGATACCGCTTTGTTGGAACGTGAACTTTCTTTATTTAAGGACTGGTTATTAAAACATCACCTGAACTTAGACTGGCATACCGGGGACGATGAAATTTGGAGTCAGTTTAGCCAACAAATGATTGATAACGCATTGCAGCAACCGCAAGTGGGAGTGCATCGGGACTTTCATTCACGCAACTTAATGCTGCTGGACGATGACCGTATCGGTATTATCGACTTTCAGGATGCGGTGCTGGGTCCGGTGACCTATGACGCGGTGTCGTTACTACGCGACTGCTATATTGAGTGGCCAGAAGAATTGGTCAACGAATTGAGTGAAGGGTTAAGGCAACATCTGGTTGAGTCTGACTGCTTAGCGGCGCAGGTTGAACCACAACAATGGCAACACTGGTTTGACTGGATGGGGCTGCAGCGGCACACCAAAGCGGCAGGTATTTTTGCCCGGTTGGCGCATCGCGATCATAAGCCTGGCTATTTACAGGATGTGCCCAGAACCCTGGGGTATTTGCAGCGAGTAAGTGCTAACTATCCGCAGCTTTCAAATTACAACCGCTGGTTGCGTGAGCGCATTATCCCAGCCTGGAAGGACAGCCTATGAGAGCGATGATTTTAGCTGCCGGACGGGGCAGTAGAATGCGCCCGTTAACGGATAATCAGCCAAAGCCTTTGTTACCGGTGGCGGGGAAACCGTTGTTAGGTTATCACCTGGAAAAGCTGGCAAATGCAGGTGTTAATGAAGTGGTTATTAATCATGCCTGGCATGGTGAGCAAATTGAAGATTTTGTCGGTGACGGCAGCCAGTGGGGTCTGCAGGTTTCATTCTCTGCGGAACCTGAGGGTGGACTTGAGACTGCAGGGGGTATTATTAAAGCCTTGCCACTGCTCGGAGATGATCCATTTTGGGTCATTAATGGTGATATCTGGACAGATTGGGATTACCGGGATTTACCAACGGACCTGGAAAAAGGGCTGCTGGGACATTTAATTATGGTGGATAATCCAATTCATCATTCAAATGGTGACTTTGCTATTGAAAATGGATTGTTGGTTAATGGGGAAAATGAGAATGATGCCCGTAAAACCTTTTCCGGTGTTGGTCTGTATCGCAAAGAACTGCTGGCGCCATACCCTGAGGGGAAACGGGCATTAAAGCCTTTTTTCGGCAGGGCAATTAATAAGAAGCAACTGGCAGCAAGCCATCAGGATGGATTTTGGACAGACGTAGGTACACCGGAACGCCTGCATCAAGTTAACCAGCGGCTGGAGAAATAACATGGTTTGGGGAAAGGTAGTCGGCGCACTGGCTGGCTTTGCGTTTATGAAATGGCCGGGTGCTATTCTGGGGGCGCTCATTGGTCACTGGTTTGATCGGGGCATGGCTCAGGACTTTTCCCAAAAAGGTGCCTGGGGGCGTTTTTTGTATGGGGCAGAGCAAGCCGCCGGGGACGCTAATTTTATTTACACACTGTTCGCAGTAATGGGCCACGTTGCTAAGGCAAAAGGTAAAGTCACCACTAGCGATATTTCTCAGGCTCAGGAGCTAATGCGTCGTTTGAATTTAAATCAGGACGCGACCCGCGAAGCACAGGAAGCCTTTCGCGAAGGTAAAGAACCGACGTTTCCTCTGCAACAAGTCATGAAGGATTTTAGTGCCTCCTTTTACGGTAACCGCGATGTTCTACAGCTTTTTATGGAGCAGCTGATTGGTCTGGCGTTAAATGACGGTGTGTTGGAAAAGTCAGAGCATGAAGTTTTGGTTAACGTGGCTAAGCACCTTGGGTTTACTCGTTTTCAGCTGGATCAGTGGTTGATGATGGAAAAAGCGGCTTTTCGTTTTCATCAGCATCGTCGGCAGCAGCATCAGCAACAGCGAAAAACCACCAGCCAGGATGAAATAAATAACGCTTATGAAGTGCTTGGCGTAACAGCTCAAAACAGTAACGCCGAAATTAAGAAAGCGTATCGTAAATTAATGGCTCGGCATCATCCGGACAAGCTGGCTTCTAAGGGGTTACCGGAAGAGGTAATGAAGCAGGCTCAGCAACGTGCTCAGGACATTCAGGCGGCTTATGAGAAGATCAAAGAAAAGCGCGGCATCCGTTAAAAAAGGGCGTTAAAACTGGAAAGGTTAAAAGCCGTGAAATTCCAGCCAGCCTTTTATGGTGGAGATTAATTCACGCTGCCCGGTGTTACCGGAATTAACCAGCTGACGCTGGCGGTACGCTGGGTGCTGGTATTTATTCGCTAGTTTTTTACGCAAGGCCCAGTGTTCACTCACCCAACGGTTAGCTTCCGCACTGCGAATATCCAGAACCGGCAGTTGCGACTGGCTAATGCGTTCAGCAAGAGTGCGGTTATACTGAAACTGAGGCACATAAGCGTTAACCAATACAATAGCATCGGGCATTATTGAAGGCTCACTTTCCAGCAAACGCAGGGCTATGTCTGCGGTAATTCCTTCTACTACCCATACAGAAAAGCCCGGGCGGTCCAGGGTTTCGTCCAGCAGCAAAGTCATGCGTTGCTGCAAAGCATTCACTGGTGCCGTAAAGACCTCTTCGTCTGCAGCCTCAGGGAAATGCGTTGTCGTAGCAGGTGTCTGTAAATTGTCTGTACGTATGTCGTTGTCGGGCGGGGTTAAAGCCCAGGTGGTCCAGCCAAAATCCGGTGCGTTTTCATAAACCGGGCGAATATAAAAAGACTGCAGTGGATGGTAGTACCAATCTGGTAAAAGCACCATTTGCCCGCGCTCAAAGGCCTGCAAGTACTCTTTCTTTAACGCTAAATAGCGTTCGCCGTCATTTCCGGTTAACCAATGGAGTTGGTCTTGCGGCAAATAACGTTCTAGGTCGTCCTGGCTTACTGCGGGGCTGATGAAAACAACCGCCAGCAGAATTATTAGATAGCGCTTCATGCAGTCTGTATCGGCTGAAGCGGCGCTAGCTTGAGTGCAAATTGCTAAAACTGAACGGGGCTGAAAAACTCTATAGGTTGTTCGGTTTGCGGATGGGTTACGCCAAGGTATTCCGCATGCAGTAATAAACGCTCAGCAGCAGCGAAAGCATCGCTGTGTGCATAGAATTTATCTCCAAGTATAGGGCAGCCGATGGCCTGCATATGAACTCTGAGCTGATGTGAGCGTCCGGTATGAGGTGTCAGTTCAAGGCGGCTACAACCGTTATCAAAATCCGTTACACGATAAAAGGTCGTGCTGGGTTTGCCGGTGAAAAAATCCATGTGCTGGCGCGGGCGATTCGGCCAGTCGCAGGACAACGGCAACTCTATTTCCCCTTGCGGAGAAGGTGGTTTGCCCCAAACGCGGGCAATATACCTTTTACTGGTTGTGCGATTCTGAAACTGTCGGTTCAGGTGACTTTGCGCGGCTTTAGTTTTTGCCAGTAAAAGAACTCCGGAAGTTGCCATATCCAGCCGGTGGACCACTCTTATTTCTGGGTGTACGCGCTGTACGCGGGTATAAACCGAGTCTTTATGTTCTGGTCGCTTGCCCGGAACACTGAGCAGCCCGCTTTGCTTATCAACCACCAACAACTGGCTGTCCTCATAGATAACCTGAAGAAATGGCGTTGTCGGCGGCTGATAATGGAGCAGCGTCATTAATGGTTATTCACCAGGATACGCACTGCCTGAAGCGATAACTGCGGGCTCTCCAGCGCCGCCGTAATTTGCTCTTCGCGCCAATCTATCGCTTCTATTTCACTGCTGCGCACCGACGGGTTTTTCTGTCGTAATTCCAGCAGGCGCGTGCGTTCGTATTGCAGTGCAGCGAGTGCATTTTGCTTTACTTCATCCAACTGCTTTTGCTGCCACTCACGAGCCTGTTGCTGACCGGACTGAATAATCTTTTGCGCCGGGTCACGTAACTGACGCAATATCTGCCGTGCGGTTTTTTTATCAATAAAGCTGGATTGTTGGTCCAGCAGCTCGCGTGACACTTTAGCGGACAGCTCCTGACCCTGACCATTAAACAACAGACGTAAACTCTGCAATGGGCAGAACTCCTGCAATGCCGCGGCTTTAGGCGCCGGTACTATGCTGGCAAAGTCCAGTTCCAGGAACCAGCTGCCAGCCGGAATAGCCGGGTTTTTCAGCTCTGCAACGCAGGTGCTGCCAAAGTCATCTGCAGTCAGCAGTTCAAGCGCAGCCTGCACCATGGGGTGATCCCAACTTAAAAAGTCAGTATCTTCAAAGTTCAGTGCGGTCACCCTGTCAAAGGTTATGGTGATGCCATCATCCGGCAGTCCCGGCAGGCTGCCGACACGCATATGCTCACCCGGGCGAATAAACCAGCGCTCTTCATCCAGCACTTCGTTAGTCACGCCAAAACGGTCAAAGAAGGCAATCATAAAGTCGGCCAGAGTGTCGGTATCGCTGTCGCTATGAATTTGTTCTATGATTTTTTCAGCAGTTTCAGGACGACAGGCGTTTAGTGCCTGCAACTTGTCCTGCCCTTCACGGTTCCGTTCCAGCCAGGTTTTGTGCAGTTCTTTCGTCTGCTCCAGCAACTCGTCACTGAGTGGCTTCTGCTCAGCAACAGCCTGCTCAATGTCCGTACCAAAAGCATCGTACAGTTTACGGCCTATCGCATTACATTGAGAGAAGGCGTTCATACCCTGCTCGTACCATGGCAGCAATATGGCTTCCGCCGAGCCTTTGCAGTAAGGCAGGTAAATATCAATATTTTGCTGCTGGCCAATGCGGTCTAAGCGGCCAATACGCTGTTCCAGCAGGTCAGGGTTCGTTGGCAAGTCGAACAGAATCAGTTGATGAACAAACTGAAAGTTACGACCTTCACTGCCAATTTCTGAGCACAGCAGAATAGGGCTGCCGTCTTCTTCGCTGGCAAAAAAGGCGGCGGAGCGGTCACGTTCGGTCAGCGTCATACCTTCATGGAAGGTTGCCGCCTGTACCCCCGCCAGTACGCGCAAGGCTTCCGACAAATCCAGTACTTGCTCTGCCGTTTTGCATATCAGCAGTGCTTTTTCCGAGCGGTTCTGTTTAATGTGATTCAATAACCAGTCAATGCGCGGATCTTCCATCCACCAGGGCATGTCTTCATCGGGTTCGCATTCATCCAGTTCTACCGGATGAAAATGGCGTTCAGGAAAACCGCCAATATCGGCCCTACGGTTACGGAACATAACGCGGCCAGTACCATGTTTATCCAGCAGGTCATCGAGTTCTGCCGGGTCAGTAACAGACTCGGCTTGTTCTGCTAATTCTTTATACTGTGTTTGCTCTTGCTGGAAACTAGCAAAGTCGGAAAACCTGTCCGGGTCCAGTAGCTGCAGTCGCTGGAAATGGCCTTCGGCACCTTCTTGCTCCGGGGTCGCCGTTAACAGCAACAAGCCGGGTACTGCTTCACAAAGGTTTTTAACCGCACTAAATTCCGGCGCTTCTGGCTGTAAATGGTGGGCTTCATCAATAATCAGAAGATCGAATTCCGCCTCAAGCAACGCCTGACTCCAGCGCGACTCGTGCATAAAGCGGCTACTGATAATAATGTGCTGTTCAGTTAAAAACGGATTTTCACTGTCGGCTTCTGCCTGCTCGCAACGCTCATCATCAAACAGGGTAAAGTTCAGTGCAAAGCGACGGCGTAACTCAACCAGCCACTGATGCATTAACGATTCCGGTACCACAATTAAGACTCGCTGCGAGCGGCCGGTATTCAGGCGGCGCTTGATGATCATGCCGGCTTCAATGGTTTTTCCCAAGCCCACTTCATCGGCTAAAAGCACACGCGGGTGATAACGGTCGGCAACGGTTTTGGCAATATATAACTGATGCGGCAGCAAGTGGGTACGAACACCTAATAAACCGGCAACTTCGCTGGCCTGATGGTGCGCTAAGTGTTCACTGGCTTCGCAGCGTAACTGATACATATCCAGTCGGTCGGCCTGACCAGCCAGCAGACGAGTTAACGCGGGGTTACTGTCCACCTGATGCGATAACTGAGTTTCCGGAACCACAACCGACTCCTGGTTGTCATCGCGTAAACCATGGTAGGTCACAATCCCCTGCGACTCTGTCAGCTCCTGAATTGTGAAGCTCCAGCCGTCGGCGTGTTTGCCCTGTTGCTGTACTTGCAGTTGATAACGGGCCAGAGGGGCTTCCTGAGCTGAGTACAGTCGCACTTCACCGGTTGCGGGGAACATCACGGTTAAGTGACGACCTTCGGCCTGGGTGATCATGCCTAGCCCTAATTCGGTTTCAGTTTCACTAAGGTAACGCTGTCCAACTCTAAACTCGCTCACTACACACTCCCGCGCGCCATTTTCTAAGGTCGCAATGGTACTTAATTCGCTCGCCAATTCCGAGGAAAAATTTATTTCTGTAACCGTTGTGTCATGAATTTTAGGCTAAGCTGTAAGAAAAGAATAATCACAAGCAAAGGTACGCGCTAATGACAACAAACGCTGGCAAGTTCTTTATCCTCGACACTAATATTCTTCTGCACGACCCTCTCGCTTTTCTCAACTTCGATGAACACAACGTGGTTATCCCCATGGTGGTTCTGGAAGAGCTCGACAATATAAAAGATCGCAATAGAGACGTGAGCCGCGAAGCACGGGTCGCCATTCGCTCGCTCGAGGAGGTTTTGAAAGAAGCAACACCGGAAGAAATTGTTGCTGGTGTTCCGTTAAACAGGGTGCACGGCGAGCACACAGCGAACGGAACCCTGGCCATTTTTCCTGACTATCAGCTGGAGCAAACCGAGTCGGTATTGTCGCTGGCAGAAAACGACCACCGCATTATTCAGGCTGCACTGGAAATTCAGCGAGAGCGAGCCCCTGCTGGCGTGGTGCTGGTCACCAAAGACATTAATATGCGCCTGAAGGCCAAAGGCGCCGGTATGAAGTATGTTGAAGATTATCGTACCGACCAGCTTATAGACGACATTCGCTTGCTGACCAAAGGGTTTTATAAGTTTGAAGGTGACTTCTGGTCGCAGGTGGGTGAAGTGAAAACACAGCAGGAAGGTCGCGATGCCTACCATACGGTGAGCCGCGAATTGCTGCCTCAGGTTTTTGCTAATGAATACATTATTGACTCAACCAACAATTTTGCGGCGCGGGTGGAAGAATACGACAGCGAAACCGTAACGCTGATGGATTTAAGCGTAGAGCGAATGATGTCTTACGGAGCCTGGGGTGTTCACCCTAAGAATATTTATCAGGCTATGGCATTACACGCTTTACTGGATACCAGCATGGATATGGTGACTCTTACCGGACCTGCCGGTAGTGGTAAAACGTTTCTCGCCCTTTCAGCGGCATTGCAAATGGTGGTGGAGCAGGGCATTTATGAAAAAATTATCGTTACCCGCAATACGCCTGAAATTGCCGAGTCTATTGGTTACTTGCCCGGTACCGAAGAAGAGAAAATGGCACCCTGGCTGTCGGCCATAACCGATTCGCTGGAAGCCCTGCATAAGCAAGATGAAAGCATGGAGTCGAGCCTCAATTACATTATGAAAAAGGCAAATATTCAGTTTAAGTCACTGAACTTTATGCGCGGGCGCAGCATACAGAACGCTATTGTCATTCTGGATGAAGCTCAGAATTTAACTGCGTCTCAGCTAAAAACGCTTATTACCCGCTGTGGCGAGAACACTAAATTAGTGGTGTCGGGTAACCTGGCACAAATTGATAGTTACTATTTAACTGCCGTAACTTCGGGGCTAACTTACATCGTTGAGCGGTTTAAAGACTATCCGGGTAGCGCAACCATCAACTTAAACGGAGTGGTGCGTAGTCCTCTGGCTAAATTTGCGGAAGAGCATTTGTAATCAGTTTAGCGGCACTACAGTGTATTGCTGAGTTTTTACCTGAAATTTAGTCTCTTCACCAACCTGGCCCATCGGCATTGCCGCGGGGCCAGTCACATCAACCAGCACGTAGTTATTGCCTTTGTGTTTAACTGTGGTGTCTCCGGGCTGCCGACTAATGGCAATGCCAAAAACTGCGTGCTCAGGCAAATAAATAATGGCCATTTTGGGCGTTTCGATAATTTGCTTTATCACCGATGTCATTAAGGTGACTTTGCTGTCGCAGTCCCCCTGATTGTAATAAAGCAATTGGTTCGGAGGGACAAAGCCATCGCCCCGGCTATCCAGTTTGCTGTTTAAATCGTTGTACGGTATTTGCTGAATAAAGCTGGCAACATAGTTGATGTAATTACGTTGTGTATTCGTACCTAACTGCTCACCAATAGCTTTTATTAACGGCTTCAGCGTTGGAGTTACCTCACTGGCTATAGCCGGATGATCAGGGATAATACCCTGCTCACCCGGAGGCAAACTCAACTGGCGGTAGAAGTTTGCATTAAGATAATCGTCCCAGCGCTCATGGTAATAGTCACGTAAGCGCTTTTTGTAGTCGTTAAGTTGTTGCTGTTTTTGTGCTGTTCTGGCGTTAGCCGTAACCAACTCAACGGACTGCTGGCGCGGGGTTAAACGAGCCTGAATGCCTTGCCACTGTTGTTGCTTAATGTAACGGTTGAGTTGATGTGCCAGTTCGCGTTGACTGCGTTCCCGGTTAAACCCGCGATAACGCTTCAGCGGCTGTAGGAACTCTTTTTTATCGACCTGGAAACTGAATGACTGTTGGCGATCATTGAAATCACGCCACTGGTAAGAAAAAGCGAGTTGATCGTTTTCGGTTTCGTTAAGCTGGAAGAAGTTTTGGCTGTACGCGGCAGAGGGGATGACAAAGAGTAACCAGACAACAGCACAGAGTTTATGTGTCATTCTGGCTACTCCCGTTAATTTCTAGAACTTCATTTCTGTAATAGGGCTGTCTTCAAATTTAAGGTCAACTTGATACTCGACGCCACCGGCACGAACAAAAAAGTAGGTTTTGTCTTTTTTAAAGACTTCCTGCAGAGTCACAATCCGGAAACCCGGGCGACGCTCAGCCGGCATGTCCGTTAATTCTACAGAGCCGCGCGAAACCAATATGTTTTGGTAACGAGGACCAGTAACTAAAAGCAGTTTTTTATTTTCATCTTTCAGTAAAATGGTGTTACCTGTTACTGAATAGGGTTCTTCATTACCAAACAAGGCCAGCTCCTATCGCTTTAACTTATTACTGACGACACTATAACGAATTATCGCTTTTTGGCAAATAACCGTTCATAAAATCTTCAACAATAATTAATGCTGCCTGACTATCAACTGCACCTTTTTTCAGTTTACGAAAGCCTCCTTCAGCAAACAGGCTTTCTCGTGCCGAGGTCGAAGTCAGGCGTTCGTCCTGAAATGCTACCGGTAAACCGAAGCGCCCATGTAAACGGTTACCAAACTTTTTGGCTCTTTGAGTTAGCGGCTGTTCGGTGCCATCCATATTTAAGGGCAGACCCACTACCAACTGTTCGGGCTGCCATTCGGCAAACAGCTTTTCAATCAGTTGCCAGTCGGGAATGCCTTCTTTGGCCTTAATAGCTTCTAAAGGCGATGCGGTTGCTGTTATGGTCTGGCCCACTGCAACGCCAATACTTTTGGTGCCAAAATCAAAGCCTATTACTGTGCTCATGCGTGTCCTACATCCGGCCCCAGTTGCCACACGTCAAACCCCAGTTGCTCGGTGGCTTTTTGCCAACGTTCGGAGGGTGGAGTATTGAACAGCAGCTTCGGGTCTGCCGGAATAGCCAGCCAGGAATTTTCCCCTAGCTCTTCTTCCAGTTGTCCGGCCTCCCAACCTGCGTAGCCTAAAGTCAGAAGAAACTGCGGTGGCGCAGCAGATGATCCAAGAGCTTCCAGAATATCGCGCGAGGTGGTCACCATAATATCGTCACTCATCTTCTGGCTGGCGCGCCAATTGTCCTGCGGAGGGTGGATCACAAAGCCACGCTCACGGCCTACAGGCCCGCCCTGATAAACGCTGCCCTGTAAGTGCTGGTTATTTTCCGGGTAAACAATTTCCAGTTTATCCAGCAGCGAGGTTACGCTTAAATCGGCCGGCTGATTAATAACTAAGCCCATAGCGCCTTCTTCATTGTGCTCGCAGATGTAGGTCACGGTCCGTTTAAACATTGGATCGTTCAGCATAGGTGTTGCTATCAATAAATGGTTCTGCAAACTGTTCATCGATTCACCGACTCCTTAACGATAATCTCTACTTACAACATGGGGGCGCATAGTTGAATTTCAATTCAGTTTTGCTTCTATTGCCTTAAAGACCTGTTCAGCAATATTAATGTCGTAGGCGTTTTCAATTTCGCGCATGCAGGTTGGGCTGGTCACATTTATTTCCGTAATGCGATCACCAATAACGTCCAGGCCAACAATAATGAGCCCACGCTTTTTCAGTTCCGGTGCCACTTTACGAGCCAGAGCCCAGTCACTGTCAGATAAAGGCTGAGCGCGCCCGCTGCCTCCGGCGGCAAGGTTTCCACGGGTTTCTCCGGCGCTGGGAATACGTGCTAAAGAATAAGGCACAGGCTCACCATCAATAATTAAAATGCGCTTGTCGCCGTCTTTAATCTCTGGCAAGTACTTTTGCACCATCGCGTAGCGCTGACCTTTCTCAGTCAGAGTTTCAATAATAACGCCTAAGTTACTGCCATCGGCACCGACTTTGAAAATTGAAGCGCCACCCATACCGTCCAGCGGTTTTAAAATCACCTCACCATGCTTTTTATGGAAAGCTTTAATGACATCCGCTCTGGAACTCACTAGCGTGTCGGCAATAGAATCCGCGAACCACGAAGTAAAGAGTTTTTCGTTGCAGTCACGCAGGCTCTGCGGTTTATTCACCACCAGGCTACCGCGTTGCTCGGCCAGTTCCAGAATTTGCGTGGCGTATAAAAACTCGCTGTCAAAGGGTGGATCTTTACGCATCATAATGACGTCAAAATCCTCCAGCGGACGGTATTCACTGTCGCTTAAGCTGTAAAAGTCCGTCTTTTGATCTTGAACGCGAACTTCCCGTGCAAAGGCCATTGGTTGACCGTTATCAATAACTAAGTCGCCCATTTCCAGATAAAAACACTGATAACCACGCGCCTGAGCTTCCAACAATAAACGAAAGCTCGTGTCTTTTTCGGTTTTAACGGTGGCGATAGGGTCCATCACCATAGCTAACTTCTTCATGTAAACTCCTTTAGCTTAAGTCGCCAAACTGGTACTGCACGGCGGTTAGCGCTGAAAGCGCGGCGGTCTCTGTTCTTAGTACTCTTGGCCCTAAACGCATGGGGTTAAACCCTTGTTGCTCGGCGGCACCGACTTCAGTATCAGTGAATCCGCCCTCTGGACCAATCAATAATTGTATTCCCTTTTCGGCCTGCTGAAATGACGACAACGGCTGGGTGGCGGTTGGGTCTAAGGTTAGGCGCAACCCTTCAAAGCTGCTTTCAATAAACTCAGTGAGTTGCTGTGCTGGCCTTACTTGTGGAACCACACTACGGCCACATTGCTCGCAGGCAGAATGGACAATTTTCTGCCATTGCAGCTGTTTCTTCTCCAGCCTGTCGCCACTTAATTTAACACCGCAGCGCTCACTAAACAGTGGGGTAATTTCGGTTACCCCTAGTTCTACCGACTTTTGCAGTACAAAGTCCATACGGTCACCGCGCGAAACAACTTGTGCTAAATGAACATTGACCGATGACTCAGATGCGTTAGCCTGACTGTGGGTGGCAATAAACTGTGCTGATTTTTTTTGAACCGAGGTAATTTTCGCCTCATAGTTCTGCCCGTCACCGTTAAATAAAACAATGCTATCACCTACGTTCAAACGCAATACTTTGATCAGGTGCTGGAAAGCATCCGGACTCAATTCGGTTTCAGTTTGTAAGCTTATAGAGGCGGGGTGATAAATCCGCGGTACTCGCATGTCGTCAGCCTTATTCGGACTTTTAGACGTCCAGAAGTAGAAAAAAACAGAGTGATCGGTTACATTATGCAACCAGTATTAAACGATTTCATTAAAATTAAGGAATAGTGGGCATATGTCACGTCACCTGTTTACCTCAGAGTCAGTGTCCGAAGGGCATCCGGACAAAATTGCCGACCAGATATCCGATGCAGTTTTAGATGCAATTTTAGCAAAAGATCCTAAAGCCCGTGTTGCTTGTGAAACCTACGTGAAAACCGGCATGGTACTGGTTGGTGGTGAAATTTCGACAAAGGCCTGGGTTGATGTCGAAGACTTGGCGCGTCAAACCGTAAAAGATATTGGTTACCGACACTCTGACATGGGTTTTGATGGTGCTTCGTGTGCTGTCTTAAATGCCATTGGTAAGCAAAGTGGTGATATCAATCAGGGCGTTGACCGTGCTAACCCGGAAGAGCAGGGCGCAGGTGATCAGGGCTTAATGTTTGGTTATGCCTCAAACGAAACCTCAGTTTTAATGCCTGCTCCTATTACTTACGCGCACCGGGTTATGCAGCGTCAGTCGGAAGTACGCAATAACGGTACACTGGACTGGTTGCGTCCGGACGCGAAAAGTCAGCTGACTTTTGTTTATGAAAACGGTAAGCCTGTTGCCATTGATACTGTCGTGCTTTCCACTCAGCACAGAGAAGACATTACTCAGGAAACGCTGCGCGAAGCGGTGATGGAAGAAATTATCAAGCCTGTATTACCTGAGCAATGGGTTTCAAAAGACACACAGTTTCACATTAACCCAACCGGTCGTTTTGTGGTCGGCGGGCCTATGGGCGACTGCGGCCTGACCGGGCGTAAGATTATTGTTGATACCTATGGCGGCATGGCGCGTCATGGTGGTGGAGCCTTCTCGGGTAAAGACCCGTCAAAAGTAGACCGCAGTGCGGCTTATGCCGCGCGTTATGTTGCTAAGAACCTGGTCGCTGCTGGTCTGGCTGAACGTTGTGAACTGCAAATTTCATACGCCATTGGGGTGGCGGAGCCAACCTCTATCAGCATCGATACCTTTGGTACCTCTAAGCACTCAGAAGAGCAATTAATTGCGCTGGTTCGTCGTCATTTTGACTTGCGTCCATACGGATTAATCAAAATGCTTGACCTGGAACGCCCAATCTATAAACAGACAGCGGCATACGGGCATTTTGGCCGGGACAACCTGCCGTGGGAACAAACCGACAAAGCCGCCGATTTACAGGCTGATATTTAAACAAAATATTGCCTATAAATTTGCTTGTACCCCCTGAAATGTGGAGAATACGCGCATCGCAAGTTGCTCTTCATCTTCCAGGGGGTTTTTCATGTCAGAACGTCAATATCTCGCCAATGCCATCCGCGCGCTTAGTATGGATGCGGTTCAGAAGGCCAAGTCAGGCCACCCCGGAGCGCCCATGGGTATGGCGAATATCGCAGAAGTTCTCTGGCGTGATTATTTAAAACATAACCCTCATAACCCAGGCTGGGCCGATCGCGACCGTTTTGTGTTATCGAACGGACACGGGTCAATGCTAATTTACTCGCTATTGCATCTGTCCGGTTATGACCTGAGCATTGAAGACATTAAACAATTCCGTCAGTTAGACTCAAAAACCCCGGGTCACCCTGAATACGGCTACACGCCAGGTGTGGAAACTACTACCGGGCCTCTGGGCCAGGGACTTGCAAATGCCGTGGGTATGGCGCTGGCCGAGAAAGTACTGGCTGCGCAATTTAACCGCGACAACCATGAAATTGTTGATCACCACACCTACACTTTCCTGGGCGACGGCTGTTTGATGGAAGGCATTTCGCACGAAGTTTGCTCTCTGGCCGGCACTTTAGGCTTAGGTAAGCTCATTGCCTTTTACGATGACAACGGTATTTCCATTGACGGCGAAGTAGAAGGCTGGTTTACCGACGATACCGCAAAACGTTTTGAGTCTTACGGCTGGCACGTAATTAATAAAGTTGATGGACACGATTCAGCTGCCATAACCCGTGCGATTGATGAAGCCCGTGCGAATGACGACAAACCGACTCTTATTATCTGCAAAACGGTAATTGGCTATGGCGCACCGAACAAACAAGGTTCTGAAAGCTGCCATGGAGCCCCGCTGGGCGAAGACGAAATTGTTGCTGCGCGTAAGCAATTGAACTGGCCGCACCAAGCCTTTGAAGTACCGGCCGATGTTTACCAAAAATGGTCTGCGGTGGATAAAGGCGCAGCAGTTGAGTCCTCCTGGAATAAGCGCTGGGTTGCGTATGAGCAAGAGTATCCGCAGCTGGCAAAAGAACTGAAGCGTCGTTTAAACGGCGAACTGCCTGAAGGGTTTGAGAATACGGTGCACAATTACGCGAAGCAGTTACAGAGCAGCCCTGAAGCGGTAGCGACTCGTAAAGCCTCACTGAACGTACTGAATGAGTTTGGTCCTAAACTACCGGAGCTGTTAGGCGGCTCTGCCGACTTAGCTGGCTCAAACTTAACCTTATGGAACGACGCAAAAGGTATTACTGCCGATGACGCCAGTGGTAACTATGTGTTCTACGGAGTCCGCGAGTTTGGCATGTCTGCCATAATGAATGGCGTTACTTTGCACGGCGGCTTTAAAGCCTATGGCGCTACCTTCCTGATGTTTATGGAATACGCGCGCAACGCCGTGCGTATGTCTGCGCTTATGAAGCAGCCCAGTATTTTTGTTTACACTCACGACTCTATAGGCTTGGGTGAAGACGGGCCGACGCACCAGCCGGTCGAGCAACTGGCTAACTTACGTCAAACCCCGAATTTACAGTGCTGGCGTCCGTGCGACCAGGTTGAAACAGCCGTAGCCTGGGGAGCCGCAGTACAAAGCAGTAAAACCCCTTCGGCGTTAGTGTTCAGCCGTCAGGGTATGCAACAGCAAGAGCGCAATGACGACCAGTTAACGAACATTGCCCGTGGTGGTTATGTGCTGAAAGACAGTGACGGCGAGCCGGACGTTATTTTAATTGCGACAGGTTCTGAAGTTGACTTAGCTGTTAACGCCTTTGAGCAACTGACTGATGAGGGGCACAAGGTTCGCGTTGTTTCTATGCCATCGACCAATGTGTTTGATATTCAGGATATTGAATACAAAGAGTCGGTACTGCCATCCAGCGTGACTCGCCGCGTTGCCGTTGAAGCCGGTATTGCCGACTTCTGGTACAAATACGTTGGGCTTAATGGTGAAGTCGTTGGCATGACAACCTTTGGTGAATCTGCTCCGGCCGGCGACTTGTACAAACACTTTGGCATTACCACAGAAAACACCGTGGCTGCCGCTAAACGTTTGTTGGGAGCTTAAATGAGCGAACCGGCTCGTATTGCGATTAATGGTTTCGGCCGCATTGGCCGGAGCTTTTTGCGTGCGCTATACGAAAACGGCTATCGCGACAGCGTACAGGTAGTGCTTATTAACGAGCCTGCGGCGTCGGAAGCGATAGCGCATTTGCTTAAATACGACTCAAGCCACGGTCGTTTTGGAGAAAAGGTAACACAGTCGGGCGATGCGCTGACGGTTGCCGGAGATGATATCGCTTTAACTCACCAGACCGAGATTGAAGCCATTGACTGGCGCGCCCATGAGGTCGATTTTGTTGTTGATTGTACCGGTGTATTTGGCAGTCAGGCCGATGGTCAGCTTTATCTGCAGCAAGGCGTAAAACGTGTGTTGTTTTCTCATCCCGGCAAGCCGGACGTTGATTTCACCGCAATTTATGGCGTGAATGAAAAAGAGCTCACCGTTGACCATAAAGTGGTGTCGAATGGCTCCTGCACAACAAACTGCATTGTGCCGGTCATTAAAGTACTGGACGATGCTTTCGGAATAGACTCCGGTGCTATTACAACCATTCACTCGGCTATGCACGACCAGCAGGTTATTGATGCATACCATCCTGACTTGAGACGGACTCGTGCCGCCGGGCGTTCTATTATTCCGGTGGATACCCGTTTGGCGCGCGGTATTGAACGAATACTGCCGCACTTAGAAGGGCGGTTCGAGGCCATAGCTGTACGCGTGCCCACGACCAATGTTACCGCTATGGATTTAAGCGTTACGCTAAACAGCGACGCCACTATTGAGCAAATTAATCAGGTTTTACGTGAGCAGAGCGAGCGGCAGCTGGCGGGTATACTGGATTACACCGAAGAGCCTTTAGTTTCAATAGATTTTAACCATGACCCACATTCATCCATTGTTGATGGCACGCAAACCCGTGTTAGTCACAAGCGGCTGGTTAAGCTGCTGTGCTGGTGTGACAACGAATGGGGTTTTGCGAATCGCTTGCTGGACACAGCAAAAACGATGGCTGAACAAACAGAACATTAAGCTTAGAGAGGATATCGCATGTCTGTCATTGCTATGACTGATTTGGATTTAAGTAACAAGCGAGTACTTATTCGGGAAGATTTAAACGTTCCGGTTAAAAACGGAAAAGTCACTTCCGACGCGCGTTTAAAAGCCGCACTGCCCAGCATTCAGCAAGCGTTGAAAGCTGGCGCTAAAGTCATGGTTATGTCTCATCTGGGTCGCCCAACCGAAGGCGAGTACGACGAAGAGTTTTCGCTGCAACCTGTTGTTGATTACTTACAAGAAGTGCTGGATTGCCCGGTACGCTTATGTAAAGACTACCTCGACGGTATTGAACTAAAGGCCGGAGAACTGGTAGTTTTTGAGAATGTCCGCTTTAATGTTGGCGAAAAGAAGAATAATGACGAGCTTGCTAAAAAATTAGCCAGCTTATGTGATGTCTATGTAATGGACGCGTTTGGTACCGCACATCGCGCTCAGGCATCCACTCATGGTGTGGCTAAATACGCCCCCGTTGCCTGCGCAGGGCCTTTGCTGGCCGGCGAATTAGAAGCTTTAGGCAAAGCACTGGAAAATCCGAAGCGCCCGTTAGTGGCTATTGTCGGTGGTTCTAAAGTATCGACAAAACTGACGGTATTAGAGTCCTTGTCCGGTGTTGTTGACCAGTTAATTGTGGGCGGCGGTATTGCGAACACTTTTGTTGCGGCGGCAGGCCATAATGTGGGTAAGTCGCTTTACGAAGCGGACTTAACCGACGAAGCTAACCGTTTAATGGCGCAGGCAAAAGCTAAAGGCGGCGACATTCCATTACCTGTCGATGTAGTAACAGGTAAAGAGTTCAGCGCAGAAGCCAAGGCAGAGACTAAAGCCGTTAATGCTGTTGCTGACGACGATATGATTTTTGATATTGGCCCTGACACCGCAGAGCAATTAGCGTCTATGCTGAAAAATGCAGGAACCATTGTCTGGAACGGGCCGGTAGGTGTGTTTGAATTTGAGCAATTTGGGCATGGTACAAAAACCATAGCCGAAGCGATTGCGCAAAGCGATGCGTTTTCAATTGCCGGAGGTGGCGACACTTTAGCAGCAATTGATCAATACGCTATCGCTGATAAGATTAGTTATATCTCGACAGGTGGTGGGGCATTCCTTGAATTCCTCGAAGGTAAAACATTACCAGCCGTTGCTATTTTACAAGAACGGGCTAACGACGCCTGAACACAAGTTTTTTAATTAAGGAGTATTTTTATGGCCCTGGTGTCATTACGACAGTTACTAGACCATGCCGCAGAACACGATTACGGCGTACCGGCGTTTAACGTCAACAACTTAGAGCAAATGCGCGCCATTATGCAAGCCGCCGATGCCACTGACAGCCCGGTTATCGTGCAGGCCTCAGCTGGTGCTCGTAAGTACGCCGGTGCACCTTTCCTGCGCCACTTAATTCAGGCTGCGGTTGAAGAATGGCCCCATATTCCGGTGGTTGTTCACCAGGATCACGGTACTTCTCCGGCGGTATGTCAGCGTTCTATCCAACTGGGCTTTAGCTCGGTAATGATGGATGGCTCATTGCTGGACGATGGCAAAACGCCTGCAGAGTACGATTACAATGTAAAAGTAACCAGACAAACCGTAGGAATGGCACACGCTTGTGGTGTTTCTGTTGAAGGTGAGCTGGGTTGTCTGGGCTCACTGGAAACCGGTGAAGCTGGTGAAGAAGACGGTGTTGGTGCTGAAGGTAAGTTGTCGCACGAACAACTGCTGACCGACCCTGAAGAAGCGGCGGAATTTGTTAAGGCCACCAACGTTGACGCGCTGGCAATTGCCTGCGGTACGTCACACGGTGCTTACAAGTTTACTCGTCCGCCAACAGGCGATATTTTAGCCATTGACCGCATTAAAGAGATTCATCGTCGCATTCCGGGTACACACTTAGTTATGCATGGCTCATCATCTGTACCGCAGGAATGGCTAAAAATTATTAACGAATTTGGCGGCGAAATTCCGGAAACTTATGGTGTGCCAGTTGAGCAAATTCAGGAAGGTATTAAACACGGCGTGCGCAAAGTGAACATTGATACCGATTTACGCCTGGCTTCAACCGGTGCTATTCGTCGTCATTTGGCGGAGAACCCGTCAAACTTTGATCCGCGCAAATTCTTTACCGCGGCAACCAAAGCGATGGAAGATATTTGTCGCGCGCGCTACGAAGCCTTTGGCTGCGCGGGTATGGCGAGTAAAATAAAGCCAATTAATTTAGAAACAATGTTCCAACGTTACGAAAACGGCGAATTAGACGCCATAGTTAAGTAATTAAGAACTTTATAAAAGATACAGATACGAGGTTAGTGTGCGACTTTCTTTATTATTCGCTAGTTTGTTTTTACCGGTTGCAGCAAGTGCGCAAACGTTTATGTTTGACGATGCTGACGACATTGATACTGAAACCGTAGAAGAGTGGGAAGCCAGTGCCGAATTCGGCCTGCTTTACACCTCAGGTAACACTGAAACAGAAAGTCTTAAAGGCAAGTTTACCGCATCGCGGGACGTGCAGAACTGGCGCCATAAAGGCGTATTCGATTATTACACCTCTGAGCAGAAAGATCAGGATACAGGTGAAATGAACGAAACTGCAGACCGGATATTTATTTCGGCGCAGAGCAACTATAAGTTTGATCCTGACAGTCGCGATTCATTGTTTGTCTTCGGTTCATACGAAGAAGATGAATTCAGTGGCTTTGCTTATCAAGCTACTGTCGCAACGGGTTATGGTGCTCGTTATCGTTACGACGAAGACATTTACGCTGATTACGAAATTGGTCCGGGTTATTCACGCACCAAACCTGTGCAGGTTGAAGGTGAACCACCGGTTGAATCCGATGGCTCAATGATTCTGCGTTTAGCCGGTAGCTTAAACTGGAAAATCAGTGAAAACTCGCGTTTCAGTGCTTTACTGTCGTCTGAAGTTGGTGAAGACAACACGAAGAGCAAAGCCGAACTGTCAGTGTCAGCGAACATTAACAGCGCGTTGGCTATGAAAGTGTCTCTGGGTGCGAATCACAACTCTCATGTTGCTGATGAGAGTATTGAGAAGCTCGATACAGAAACGGCCGTTACACTGGTTTATTCTTTCTAAGAAAACAGCGTTCTATACCTCGAGAAACCTCAGAGCCGCGGCAATTGTCGCGGCTTTTTTCATTAAGCTGTCATAAAAACGTCTTAAGCTGTCCGGGTGATACCAACTGGGCTTATTTATGCGCGTTTCAACCTTTAGTCGTGTTTCGTCGTTTTCTTTGCTGGGCTTATCGTTAGTGTTTTTGTCAGTGCTTATTTGGGCTAATAGTCAATTACAGCACTTTGAACAACAGCAGAATATTTATTCATCGATAAAAGAGAAACTCATGGTTGAAGTGGTAACCGAGCTCAGTGGTTATCTGCAATCGGGGAATGCGCTTTTATTGAATCAAGCCGAGGCCTCGGTCAATGAAGTGAACGCTCAGCTCGATACGCTGAACTTAACCTCCACTTCGGTTATGCAGGAACAGCTGGATAATATCCGTAGCAGAATTTCTGATGACTATCGCGCCATAGGTAAACTCTCCGGCCAGGAGGCTGCTTTGCTGGTTAATGCCGAGCGGTCTTTATTTAACGAATTATCTCGTTTGTTTGACTACGTGCAAAAAGGCAGCAGCAATAACCCTGCAGCTGCCGAAAGTTACCAAAGTATCGGTAGCGACTTAGTATTATTAATTGCCGACCTGGTACATACGCGGGAACGGCTATCGAGCGGTGAAGCTGATGAGCAGGCTCTGAACCAGGTTCTCAATGCGATGCAAAAAGAAATTGGTCGGTTGCAACAGCTACCCGAGCTGGGGATAAAAGAACAGCTTCCCGATCAGTCAATGATGCTTGTACCGAGAGAAGCCAAAGAGCTGGGTCCGAAAATCATTTCAGAAATGAACAGCTTAATTCAGCGTTACCCCAAAGAGTTGTCCTCAACGTTACAGCTTATAGAGTCGCGCCGTGAAGCCTTTGCTTCAATTTCTGATGACATTGCCAACATTCAGTCGCTGGCGGTAAAGGTAGAGCAGAGTCTCTTGAAAGACCAGCAAGCCAGCCTGATGCAGATGAAGCTGAGTCTTGTAGCCTTGGTGGCTGTGCTATTGGTGTTTGCAATACTGAACTTTGTGTTACTTAAACGCATGGTTCTGACTCCTCTGCGAAGCTTACGCGACGCCATGGAAACTTTACTGGTTAAGCAGGAGCTCAATTATTTACCCAACGCCGATCGCGATACCGAGATGGCAGAGATAGCCCGATTCTTTAACGGCATTCTCGAACAGACTCAGCGTAGCGACGAGGAAAAGTCTCAGCAAATGACGGTGGTCAATGAAGCGTTGAAGCGGGTAATACAAGAGTTGCAGCAGATTGTGCAATCCTCTGCCGATACGCAGTCATCCGCTTCGGTCACTATTCACGGTATTACTGAACTGAGCGAGTTGACCGAAGAATTAAACCAGTGCACCAATACCCTGGAAAAGAATGCGCTCGATACCCAGGACTCAATGAAGCAGAGCCGCCAGCATATTCTGAAATTGAGAGACGCCTCAGAGCAAAATGAAAAAGCCATAGAAACGGCCAAGCGCTCGGCAGAAGAGCTGGACCATTCGGTAAAAGAGGTAAAAGACGCGCTGTCTATTATTTCGGGTATTGCCGACCAAACTAATTTATTAGCACTGAATGCGGCTATTGAAGCGGCCAGAGCGGGCGAGCAAGGGCGCGGTTTTGCAGTGGTGGCTGACGAAGTCCGGCAGCTGGCGCAGAAAACACAGTCCTCTCTTGGTGGCATTAACGACTCTCTGAACCAACTGACGGACGCCTCGCTTTCCATTGAAAAAGGCTATCAGGACATTGCCGGGGCAAGTCATTCGCAGCAGCAATTCGTTGAACGTTTGGTGGAAACTGCAAATGAGGTGTCTGCGCAGGCACAGGCTTCAACCGAAGAAGCTAAAACCTCATTCCGGTTGGCGGAACAGCAGACAGACAAAGTTAACGGATTCTCAGTACAGTTACAGCAATTAGTTAACGAAATGAACAACGCGCACCAGTTGTTAAGGCAAGTGGAGGCTGAAGTCGATACTCAGAGAACTGAAATAGAACGGGCGTTCAGCGCATGATGAATTAATGAAATCTTACGGTTCCCTTTACCTTTAGATTTCGCTAACATTCGCGGCAGCTAACATCGGCTGAAAAAAATCGGATAATGTTATGTCAGTGAACTCATTTCTTGGGGTATTTGCAAAGTCCCCTATCAAACCGATGATTGAGCACATGGACGAAGTGCACCGCTGCGCCTATGCGCTTAAAGATTTCTTTAAGGCGGTTTATTCGAAGGATTGGAAGAGCGCAGAAGTGGCTCGTGCAACCATCGTAAAACACGAATCAACCGCGGATGATATGAAACGTAAAATCCGTCTGAACCTCCCAAGTGGCTTATTTATGCCTGTAGAGCGTGCCGACTTGCTCGAGCTTGTTTCTCAGCAGGACAAAATTGCCAATAAAGCCAAAGACATCTCCGGTCTGGTTACGGGGCGTGAATTGGTTATTCCTGAGCCTCTGGTCAAAGATTTTGACGCTTACTTAAGCCGCTGTCTGGACGCGACAGATAAAGCCCGCGAAACCATCGGCGAGTTTGATGACTTGCTGGAAACCGGTTTTAAAGGACGCGAACGAGACCTTGTCGACAACTTCATTATAGAGCTTGATGCCATTGAAGCGGATACCGATCAGCTTCAAATTAAACTACGTCAGGATCTACGCAAAATCGAACTCGATATGAACCCTGTGGATGCGATGTTCTTATACCGTATTCTCGACTGGGTTGGCGACTTAGCCGACCTGGCCGAGCGAGTCGGTGCGCGTTTTGAACTAATGCTAGCACGCGTCTAAGCGGAGTCTGATTTATGGATATTATTTCTAGCTATAGCCTCCTGCTTATCGGGATGGCTGCGGTTTTTGGTTTCTTTATGGCCTGGGGTATTGGCGCAAATGATGTTGCCAATGCTATGGGTACCTCCGTTGGATCCAAGGCGCTGACCATAAAGCAGGCGATTGTTATCGCAATGGTTTTTGAGTTTGCGGGGGCTTACCTGGCGGGTGGTGAGGTTACCTCAACCATTCGGAAGGGGATTATTGACTCGGCTTACTTTGTCAATCAGCCAGAACTGCTTGTGTTCGGTATGATTTCAGCGTTATTAGCTGCCGGGTTCTGGCTCTTAATTGCCTCTTATCTTGGCTGGCCGGTATCAACCACTCACTCCATTATTGGTGCCATTGTTGGTTTCTCTGCTGTCGGCGTTAGCATGGAGTCGGTACAGTGGGCAAAAGTCGGGGGGGTGGTTGGAAGCTGGGTCGTCACTCCGGCCATATCCGGGTTCATTGCTTACCTCATATTTATGAGTGCACAGAAGCTCATTTTTGACCGCTCTAATCCGTTAGCAATGGCCAAGCGTTATGTTCCTTACTATATGGGGTTAGCGGGCTTTGTGTTGTCGCTGGTCACCATCAAAAAAGGTCTTAAGCACGTAGGGTTAAACCTTGGCAGCATTGAAGGTTACCTGTGGGCATTAGGTATTGCGGTACTGGTCTTTGCTATTGGTAAGATGGCAATTGGACGTCTTAAGTTTAACCCTTCAGACGACAAAGACATGCACTACACCAACGTGGAGAAGGTCTTCGCGATATTAATGGTTGTAACCGCCTGTGCTATGGCCTTTGCTCATGGTTCAAACGACGTTGCTAACGCTATCGGGCCACTGGCCGCTGTAGTGAGCGTGGTTACCAGCGGTGGTGATATTGGCAGTACGGCAAAGCTAGCCTGGTGGGTACTGCCTTTAGGCGCTGTAGGTATTGTGGCTGGTCTTGCTATGTTGGGTAAACGCGTTATTGCCACCATTGGTAATGGTATTACGCACTTAACCCCCAGTCGTGGTTTTGCGGCGGAACTTGCTGCTGCGTCAACCGTGGTTCTTGCCTCAGGTACCGGGTTGCCAATATCAACCACGCAAACGCTAGTCGGCGCGGTATTGGGTGTCGGCATGGCGCGCGGTATTGCCGCTCTGAATCTTGGTGTTGTTCGCAACATCGTTATTTCGTGGGTCGTTACCTTGCCGGCGGGTGCCATTATGTCGATTATTTTCTTCTACATTTTAAAAGCAATTTTCGGCGTAGCATAAACTTGCGATAAACGGGCAGCCTGCAACAGTGACAGGCTGCCTACTTTCCAGTAAAATCCGCGCTTCACTACATCTCGCAATTACAGCACGGATATGTCAGATACCAATCATTCTACTTTAAAAGTCAGTGACTTTTCATTTGAGCTACCCGATGAGCTTATTGCCCGCTATCCGCAGGAGCAACGTAGTGCCAGTAGGTTGCTCTCGGTAAAAGCCAATGAAAATAGCATTGAGCATAAACACTTTAAAAATATTGTGGATGAGATAAACGCCGGTGACTTGTTGGTGTTTAATGACACCCGGGTTATTCCTGCGCGTTTGTTGGGCGAAAAAGTGTCCGGTGGTAAAGTCGAGGTTCTGGTCGAGCGCCTACTGGATGACCATAGGGTGCTTGCGCATGTCCGTGCTAACCGCGCTCCCAAAGCGGGTGCTGAATTGCTGTTGGAAGGCCACGTAAAGATAACCATGCTGGCGCGCCACGACGCACTCTTTGAACTGAAGTTTGAGCATGACGAGACGGTACTGGAACTGCTTGAGCAATACGGGCATATGCCTTTGCCGCCGTACATTGACCGTCCGGATGAAAGCTCTGACAAAGAGCGTTACCAAACCGTTTATAACCGCGAGCCGGGTGCTGTTGCTGCCCCTACCGCCGGTCTGCATTTTGACGACGAGATACTGCAACAGCTGCGCGATAAAGGCGTGAACTTTGCCTATGTGACTCTGCACGTAGGCGCCGGAACCTTCCAGCCGGTGCGTGTGGAAGACATTAACGACCATGTTATGCATAGCGAATACGCGAAAGTCAGTGCTGAAACCTGTAACGCCATTAAGCAGACCAAAGCCTCGGGTGGCCGGGTTATTGCTGTAGGCACAACCTCGGTTCGTTCGCTGGAATCGGCCGCTCAGGCATCAACTAATGAAAGCATTGAACCGTTTTTTGATGACACCGATATTTTTATTTATCCGGGTTATGAATTTAAAGTGGTCGATAGCATGATAACCAACTTCCACCTGCCCGAGTCCACGCTCATTATGCTGGTTTCGGCATTTGTTGGTCGTGATTTAATTATGAAGGCTTATAATGAAGCCATTAAAGAGCGCTATCGCTTTTTTAGCTACGGCGACGCCATGCTGTTACAGCGCTAAACTTAATACACTGAAGTGAATACTTATGACAATGAAATTTGAATTAGACAAAACCAGTGGTCGCGCGCGTCGTGGGCGCATGGTATTTGAACGTGGAACCGTAGAAACGCCAGCGTTTATGCCGGTAGGTACTCTGGGTACCGTAAAAGGTATGACACCAGAAGAGGTAAAAGACACCGGCGCACAAATCTGCCTGGGTAATACCTTTCACCTAATGCTGCGTCCGGGTACGCAAATTATCCAGCAGCATGGCGACTTGCACGACTTTATGAACTGGGACAAGCCTATTCTGACCGACTCCGGCGGTTTTCAGGTATTCAGTCTGGGTGAGCTTCGTAAAATTACCGAAGAGGGCGTGACTTTCCGTTCGCCCATTAACGGTGAGAAAATACTGCTGACCCCGGAAAAGTCTATGCAGGTTCAACGCGAGCTGGGTTCAGATATTGTCATGATATTTGATGAATGCACGCCGTTTCCTGCCACGCAGGCAGAAGCACGCAGTTCAATGGAGCTTTCGTTGCGCTGGGCCGAACGCTCTAAACAAGAACACGGTGAGAGCAAAGCCGCGTTGTTCGGTATTATTCAGGGCGGCATGTACGAAGAGCTGCGCGATATTTCTCTGAAAGGTCTGACCGATATCGGGTTCGACGGTTACGCTATTGGTGGTTTGTCGGTAGGTGAGCCGAAAGAAGATATGATGCGCATTTTAGAGCACACTGCGCCGCAAATGCCCGAGCAAAAACCTCGCTATTTAATGGGTGTGGGCAAGCCGGAAGACTTAGTTGAAGCCGTACGTCGCGGCATTGATATGTTCGACTGCGTTATGCCAACGCGTAACGCGCGTAACGGTCACTTATTTATTAGCACTGGCGTAGTAAAAATCCGTAATGCGGTGCACCGTACAGACACCTCTCCGCTGGATGAAAACTGCGACTGCTATACCTGCAAAAATTATTCGCGGGCGTATTTGCACCATTTGGATCGTACCAATGAGATGTTGGGGTCACGCCTGAATACCATTCATAACCTGCGCTTTTATCAAAAAGTAATGAGTGATATGCGCGACGCACTGGATGCCGGTACTTTTGATGACTATGTAAAAGAGTTTTACCGCTTAAGAGATCAATCCGTCCCGGCACTGGACTGAGACTTATCGATTTCAGTACGTAATTGCTGGTAGCGATCGACATCAGGCTGGTGCTTGATCGCTGCTTCTACTGAACTCAGCGCAGATGCTTTCCATCGTTCAACTAAATGTGGTTGTTCGCTATTAAGTTCAGCGAGACCTAAATACATTTCTGCCCGCAAATAATGGGCAGCCGCTTTTTCTTCATAGATATCCGGGTTACCCAGTTCATTAATGGCATTAAGCAGCATAGTCGTGCGTTGTGAGCGGGTAAAAATATTGTCTGAACTTAGCACAAAATGAGCGCGTTCAGAGTGGTACTTCAGCAGCTCAGGACTGCTTGCTACAGCGTCGTCGAAGTGGGTAAGCGCTAACTCAGCCTGCTCCGCTGCCTGTTGAAGCTGGCCGCCGTTGGCAAGATGTCGTGAATAATGAGCAAAAACAAGCGCATGTGCGTATTGGTTCTGTTCAACCGAGTAACCGTCCAGCAAATGTCGGTTTGTCTGCTCCCGCAAAAAAATGAACAAGACAAAAATAATAACCAAAATGGCAGCACCACCAGCCCCCAGCCAGAAGAAACGTTTTCTTAACTGATAGTTACGGAGCCAGCCATCAAGCTCCTGCTGAAGCTCACGGCAATGCTGAAAACCTTCATTTGGCTCAGCCGAGAGCGCTTTCTTTACTATGCGACTGAGTTCGGCAGGAAGCCGGTTGCGGTGCGTTATTGGGTGCTGAAAAAAATGCTCCGGCTTCATGTTAGTCAGTAACGACAAAAGTAACGCGCCCAGTTGGTATATATCGCGCTTAATGGTTGTGGGTGAACTCGGTGCCGCAATGCTCAAATCAACCAGAACCGCGGAATTATTGCTCTCGCCTTCAGCATTGTCTGCTGAGCGGATCATAATGTTCTGGGCGGTAATATCGTTGTGAGCGTAACCAGCCTCGTGCATACGACAAACCCCGTCAGTAAGAGATTTAACCACTTTGGCGGCGTCATAAACAGACAGGCAGCTGCGTTGCTTGCTTAAAGGTTTGCCTTCAATGTACTCAAGCACCATAAACAGTGAAGAGGAAGAAACTTCCGGTTCGCCAACATCAAACACGCGGCAAAGAGCAGGGTGGTCAACACTGGATAACAAACGCGCTTCATTTACCAGCCTGTGGCGGCTGACAATAGAGGGCGAGCGGGCAAACTTAATCGCAACCGTGCGTTTTAAACGCTGGTCGTAGGCTTTATAGACCAGGCCACTACCACCTTGTCCCAGCAATTTTATTGACTGGTAACGCGCTGGTATTGGATAGGGAAAATTGTTGTCCGGATGCACTTCAGCCAAACTCGTATCCTTACTACTTAAGCTCAAATCCAGTCTAACGATGACAAACACCAAACAACAGGTTTTGAGGAAGAGCTTACAGTGTATGCATTAAATGACGTCAATTGACATCAAACAAAAATAATTAGTCTGTGGCTTAAAAAACCTTAGATATAAGCTATGATGAGTTTCATAAAAATAATAAAGCAGGGGTTAACACTGATGCGGGAGAACAGCGATGTTTTGGCAAACAGTGGATTCAGGCAGTCCGTCGAAGTCCAGATTAAAGATAAGCAGAGCTATAAACGCTTAAATATGACGCTAGTGGGTCAACAGCATCCTGATTATCTTATTCTGGAACTTTCCAGACAGTATTGCTGGCAAGATATCTTGCCAATGCTGGCTACAGAAAAGAATGTTGCAATAAAAACGGTCTCTCCGAAAGGCGAGCAGGTAACCGGCGTGGTCGACATTCTCCACATTACCCAATACCCACAAAAACTTTTGTTTGTCAGTTACCCCAGAAATGCCAGTGTGGAAATTCTGCGGTCGTCACCAAGGGTTGGCGTAAATTGCGATGCAAGACTCCAGCTGCAGCTAAAAGATAAACTCGGTGAGCCTCTTACCGGTAAAATTGTGGATATTTCCAATAAAGGTATCGCATTTAATTACTTTGGCACCTCGCCGGTTAATATCGAGGACAGCAGAGGTTTAGAAGCTGAAGTCAGAGTCAAAACAGACGACGAAACCATTTTGCTTCAGCAACTGATAACCCGAAGTATTCGGTCGGTCGGCCCGCAGTTATGGCAACTCGGTTTGTCGTACAAAGAAAAACCAAATAATTTACAGGATTTAGTCAGTAAGCTTTTCCTTCACTCTACGCCAGTCCGCGAACTGCTTAGCGATAATGACCCTGGATGGGATGCTTCGGATAACACTTTACAAGGCGAATCTGAGTCGGTACAATTCAGCACCAATTGAACCCGTAGTGGTTAATTTTTAACCGAAACAGATAATTTACCCGAGGTGATTTTTTAATGCCAGTCGTTAAAGTGAAAGAAAACGAGCCGTTTGACGTAGCTTTGCGTCGCTTTAAGCGCTCTTGTGAAAAAGCAGGTGTTCTCTCTGAAGTTCGTCGTCGCGAGCACTATGAAAAGCCGACTTCAGAGCGTAAGCGCAAGAAAGCTGCTGCGGTAAAGCGTCACGCGAAAAAACTGTCTCGTGATAACGCTCGTCGTACTCGTCTTTACTAAGACCATACCTACGACAATTTGAGTGTTCACTTTTCCGTAAAGTGCTGAAAGCCGTGACTATATCGTCGCGGCTTTCGTGTTTCTGCTACTTTTTGTTTTCGCAACTTTCTTGTTTTCGCAACTTCGGTATTGAAACAATATGGCAGGCCTGATCCCCAAAAGCTTTATCCATGATTTGCTCGAACGAGCAGACATTGTTGAAATAGTTGATAGCCGCGTACCGTTGAAAAAGGCCGGTAGAAACCATCAGGCCTGTTGCCCGTTCCATAATGAGAAAACGCCGTCGTTTACCGTTAGCCAGGACAAGCAGTTTTACCATTGCTTTGGCTGTGGGGAGCACGGTAACGCTATTGATTTTCTAATGGAATTTGACGGTTTAAACTTCCCCGATGCGGTGGAAGAACTGGCCGGCATTATGGGAGTTGAGGTTCCGCGGGAACAACCGGAGAACCCTCAGTTAGCACAAAAGAAACAGCAACAGATGCAGGACGACTCGGAGCTTATGAGTAAAACAGCTCGTTTTTTCCAGCATCAGTTAAAGCACCATGAAAACTCAAATCGGGTTATAGACTACTTAAAAGGTCGGGGTTTAAGCGGCGAAACGGTAAAACGTTTTCAAATTGGCTATGCACCCGACGCCTGGGACGGCCTGCTAAGCACATTTGGCAGCTCGGCCCCGCAACGCCAGCAGTTACTGGAATTAAAGCTTATTAACCGTAACGAGAAAGGCCGGCATTACGACTTTTTTCGTGACCGGGTCATGTTTCCTATTCATGACCGGCGTGGCCGGGTGGTGGGCTTTGGTGGTCGCATTATTGATGGCGACGGACCTAAGTACTTAAACTCTCCGGAAACCCGCCTGTTTCACAAAGGCAGTGAGCTATACGGTTACTGGCATATGCAACAGGCCGTAAGGAAACCAGAACAGGTTTGTATTGTCGAAGGCTATATGGACGTGGTGGCTTTGTCCGAAGCAGGCATTCACTACGCCGTTGCGTCTTTGGGTACGGCTACTACCAGTGAACAATTACAGCGTTTATTCCGTACTAGTGGCAGAATTGTTTGTTGTTACGACGGTGACCGCGCAGGCCGCGACGCCGCCTGGCGTGCATTAGAAAATGCCTTGCCACTGTTGCGCGATGGCCTGGATATGGCGTTTCTGTTCTTGCCGGAAGGCGAAGACCCAGATTCAGTTGTGCGCGAGCACGGTGCCGAAGCCTTTGAGCGTGAATTAAAAAAGGCGACACCATTCACTGAATATTTCTTCGAGCATTTACAGGCCGATATTGACGTTAGTAGCGACGCCGGACGCTCGCAATTACTGAATATTGCGAAACCCTTAATTGAGAAAGTGGCGAGTGAATATTATCGCGACACCTTAATGCAGCGTTTAGCAGAAAAGCTTCGCCGCGAAACGTCGCAACTGGAACGTCAGTTTGAAAAGCCGCAACGTCAGTCGCGACCAAAAGAAAGCGTAAAAATGACGCCGTTACGCAAGGCCATTGCTTTGTTATTGCAATACCCGCAACTGGCGCAATCGGTTCCGGTTCGTGAAGAACTGCGAGAGCTACAGGTTAGCGGCATTGATTTACTTATTGCTTTGCACAAGCAGTGTGCAGAACGCCAAATGACCACGGCGCAGGTGTTAGAAGGCTGGCGCGATACTGAGTATTACCAGCCTTTGCAGAAACTCGCGTTATGGCAACATCAGCTTGACGAAGACAACGTTGAGCAAGAATTTAACGATATATTTATTTATCTGATTGACCAATATTTTGAGCAGCGCGCGAACGCACTTTTAAAGAAAGAGCAGGAAGGCGCATTAACACGAGTTGAGCGTCAGGAATATCAGACGCTGATTCAGTATTTGAGTAAGGCAAGATAGTACATCTGGGTACGCCTTACGCTAGCTTCAAAATCAGTATTCTGATATACTATTTGGTCATTTTGGATACTCTACATTCACAGTCACAGGTGGAACGTCTGTATGCAGCAGAATCGGCAATCGCAACTTAAGGTCCTTATTGCGAAAGGCAAAGAACAAGGGTTTTTGACATTTGCTGAGGTCAATGACCATTTACCTCAGGAAATTGTTGATTCCGATCAGGTTGAAGACATTATTCGCATGATCAACGACATGGGTATTCGCGTGTTTGAAAGCGCACCCGATGCCGATGATCTGATGATGGCAGAAAGTGCTGCAGATGAAGACGCTGCCGAAGAAGCCGCGCAAGCATTAGCCTCTGTCGATGGCGAAATTGGTCGCACAACTGACCCGGTGCGCATGTACATGCGTGAAATGGGTACCGTTGAGCTACTGACTCGTGAAGGCGAAATTGACATTGCCAAGCGTATTGAAGAAGGCATTAACCAGGTTCAGTGCTCTGTTGCTGAGTACCCGGAAGCCATTAACTTCTTGCTTGAGCAGTGGGACTCCTACGAAGCCGAAGAGCTGCGCTTAACCGACATTATTTCCGGATTCATCGACCCAGACGAAGTAGACGAAGCGCCTGTAGCCGCTACTAACGTTGGTTCTGAACTTCCAAGCGAAGAGCTGGAAAAATCAGATGACGATGATGACGAAGACGAGGAAGAAGCGGATACCGGTATTGATCCGGAATTTGCACGCAGCAAATTTAATGCACTGCGCGAACAATACGAAGCTACACGTCAGGCCATTGCTAAGCATGGCCGTGATGGTGCAGGTGCTCGTGTTGAAATCGACAAGTTAAGCGACTTATTCAAACAGTTCCGTTTGGTTCCTAAGCAATTTGACCGACTGGTTAAAGACATGCGTGCCATGATGCAGCGTGTCCGTGTGCAGGAACGTATTATTATGAAGATAAGCGTTGAACAGGGCGAAATGCCTAAACGCAACTTCATGAAAGCTTTTGCCACCCATGAAAACAACATGGCCTGGGTTGATAAAGAAATTGACTCCGGTGCAAGCTACTCCGACACATTGAAAGAAGTTCGTGGCGAAATTGAACGCTGCGTAAACAAGCTGGTTGACGTCGAACGCGAAACTGGCTTAACCATTGGTAAAGTTAAAGAAATTAACCGTCGCATGTCCATTGGCGAAGCCAAAGCGCGTCGTGCGAAAAAAGAAATGGTTGAAGCTAACCTGCGTTTGGTTATCTCCATTGCGAAAAAATACACCAACCGTGGTTTACAGTTCCTGGACTTAATTCAGGAAGGTAACATTGGTTTGATGAAAGCCGTGGACAAATTCGAATACCGCCGTGGTTATAAGTTCTCAACTTATGCAACCTGGTGGATCCGTCAGGCAATTACCCGTTCAATTGCGGACCAGGCTCGTACTATTCGTATTCCGGTTCACATGATTGAAACCATCAATAAGCTGAACCGTATTTCTCGCCAAATGTTGCAGGAAATGGGTCGCGAGCCACTGCCGGAAGAACTGGCAGAGCGCATGATGATGCCGGAAGACAAAATTCGCAAAGTACTGAAAATAGCGAAAGAGCCTATTTCAATGGAAACCCCAATTGGCGACGATGAAGATTCGCATCTGGGTGACTTTATTGAAGACAACACGCTGGACTTGCCAATTGACTCGGCAACATCAGAAAGCCTGCGTAACTCGGTTCGCGATGTACTTGGTGGTTTAACAGCACGTGAAGCGAAAGTATTGCGTATGCGCTTTGGTATTGATATGAATACCGACCATACTTTAGAAGAAGTGGGCAAGCAGTTTGACGTGACACGTGAACGAATTCGTCAAATTGAAGCCAAAGCATTAAGAAAGCTTCGCCATCCAAGCCGCTCAGAGCAGCTTAAATCGTTCTTGGATGAGTAAGATATTCTCTGACAAAGGAGGCAGCATGGGTAACAACCGTGACAATTGGCCGAAACGTATTATTGACTCGCATTTACACATTTATGATGACGAGTTTCCGCTAATTGAAAACCAAGGTCATATCCCTGAGCCTTTTTACATTGATGACTACCGTAACCTGGTACGTGGCATGCCTATTGAAGGCGGAGTCATTGTGTCAGGTTCGTTCCAGGGTTTTGAACAGCGCTACCTGAAAGCCGCGCTGGAAAACCTGGGCAACAATTTTGTGGGTGTTACCCAGTTGCCGGGAACCGTTAGCGATGAAAAAATTCAGCAGTTGAAAGAGCACGGCATTCGCGGTGTGCGCGTTAACTTAAAGCGCGGTGTGCATCGTGATATTGAAGGTATTGTTGATTTTGGTAAGCGCATTTGGGACTTAGCCGGATGGCATTTGGAAATCTATGTTGACAGCCGCGAGCTGGACGACATGGTTCCTACTCTGCTTAAATTGCCGAAACTCAGTGTCGACCACTTAGGTATGGCGAAGTCTGGCCTGTCTCAGGTTCGTCGTTTAGCCGAAGGTGGCGTAAAAATTAAAGCCAGTGGTTTTGGTCGTACTGAAGTGAATATTGAAGAGGCGATTAAAACCCTGAATGAAACGAACCCGGACGCGTTGATGTTTGGCACCGATTTACCAGGCACGCGTAGTAACCGTTCATTTGAGCCTTCAGATATCACCAATATTGTGAATGCTCTGGATAGCGAAGAGGCCGTTGATAAAGTTTTTTATCAAAATGCCCGCAGCTTTTACAATTTACCTTAAAAACAGAGAGTGAGGTAAGTGCAGTCTCTCTCATCTCACACCAAACATAACCGCTGGTTAGCTATTGCCATAATTGCAGTAGCTGTCGGCGGTTTGTTAGTTGCATTTTGGTTTTCTGCAAGCGAAACCCTGCAGCGCAACCAAAATGCCATGAGTCGTTCCTGCCAGAATGTGCAGTTAGCGGTAAATAGCTTATTCCCTGCTTCTGAATCACCGCAACAACAAGTAGCTAACCCCGACTTAATGCATCAGGCGCTCAGCGACGCTATAAGCGACACTCAGGGCGTTAAAGGTGGTTTCTGGCACACAGCCCAAGGTTTTATGGGCTTTGCATTCCCTACCAGCGGCAGTAGCGCCTCGGAAATTGGCATTAGTAATGACGATGTTCCTATTGTTCGTTCTGCAGTACAGCGCTCGTTAGAGCAGCAGCGTGAGGTTGTTTCGGTACAGTCGAATGACCGTGTGGCAACAGTGGTCGCCGCTTGTCCTGAGACAAACCATTACAATCTGGGTATTTGGCTGAAAAAAGAAGTGCAGCTGGTACCTGCCGACTTCTCTATTATTGTCAGTGTACTTTTTGTCTTGTTGGCTATTATTGGCGGTATATTGGTATTGAGCGAATCAGTATTTAACCGCAATTGGCACTCTGAACGTGACCGCATTGTGGCGCAGGCCGAAGACAGTTCTCAGGCCGTTACCGTAACCACGGAAATACCAGAAATACAGCCATTACTGCTGTTGTTGTATCAGGCGCGTCAAAAAATTCAGGCCAAAGAGCGTGAACTTAGTCAGCAGATGAACAAAGTTATTATGGCTAACCAGAAAACCCTTGTAGGGCGCATTGCCCGCTCAATGACAGCATTGGCATTAGCTGATCTGGAAGACATGCAGCGCAAACTCTCGAAAATGAGTGAGGACGACATTAAGCGTAGGGTTTCGCAGCTAACCGAACTGTTTAATTCATTTGACAAAGTCACCGCAGAAATGGGCCATGGCAAAGCCGCTTCAATAGATGTCGAAGACTTTCTTCATAACCTGGCTGACTATCATGAAGGGCATGGTAACGAAAAAGATATTACGCTAACTGCTATAGCAGAGAAAGGGCTGAAGCTAGAAGCCGACCCGTTACTTGTGCGCTTTGCAATGGACTACTTAATACGCCATATAATGAGCTTTGTGCCGGTAAACTCCGAAATTATGCTGCAGGCAACCATCGAAGAAAACTTTATAAAAATTGCCGTTAGCGACGAAAGCACGGGTATAGAAGAGAAAAACAAGCATTTGCTCTTCCACGCCGACGAGCTGTCGCCAACGCAGTATGGCATAGGCCTTAAGGTAGTGCGGGACACGCTGCACAGCCAGGGTGGCGACATCAGTTATGAAAAAGTTGATAAAACTTCACGATTTAACGTGCTGATACCCATGACAAAAGCCTAAAAAGTTCGTATAATTTGCGCCGCTTCACAGCTTCCAATCAAAAATGGCCCCTTAGCTCAGTGGTTAGAGCACCCGACTCATAATCGGTTGGTCCCCAGTTCAAATCTGGGAGGGGCCACCATTTTTAAAGGCTTACAGCCGAAGTTATTACTAACTTAATCACTTTTCCATGTAGCATGTCGCTTATGTGTCGCTTATTAATGGACTACCTTTACAATATCTGATACGAATGGCTCTATCTTTTACTAAATAGGGAAATTGTAGATGGATATTGATGAAGGCCGAGAGTGGCTTGAAGAGTTCGAAAGACATCTATCAAGTAACGAGCAATCTTGGTTGTTGGGCGCAGGTGTAAGCAAGCCAGCTAAGATCCCTTTGATGTTGCCTCTTACAGATAAGGTCTTGGAGCTGTTTAATGAAACAGACGCAGGTAACTATGAAAAAGTAGTTAAGCCGATAAGGGAAAGTTTACCCAACTCGTGTCACATAGAACATATCTTGAGCCACTTTGCTGACCTTATCGCCTTAGGGGCTAGAACCGAAGCCCAAAAAGTCGATATTAATGGAGTCAGTATAGACGTAGACAGCATGAAGAAAATTCATGAGGATATACTCACGATAGTTTCGAATGTGATTAGGTATGGATATGATTCTGAATCCGGTGCTAGCGGTAGCCATAAATCTTCAATAGTGGAGATTGAGGGGCATACGAAATTTGTTAGGACTCTTTTCAAACATGCGGGCGCTGGGATACGACGGCATAGAAAACCAATCAGCTTTTTTACTACTAATTATGACACTCTTCTTGAGGATGCCTTAGCTTTGGAAAGGTTACGTTACTGGGATGGATTTTCCGGTGGTGCAGTAGCTTTTCGAGAAACAAGGTATGGTGACAAGATTCCAATGAGTGGTGTCGATGCAAATGTAATAAAATTGCATGGTTCGATTGATTGGTATTCGGAGGGGCAGAATGGCATATGGCGAGTTAGGGAAGTAGATCTATATCCGGCCCGCAATAAAAGAGTGCTTATATACCCGCAGTCAAAGAAGTACATTGAGACACAGTATGATCCATTTGCAGCTCAATTTGATTTTTTCCGTCAAGTACTAAACTCCCCTAATAATAATGTTCTGTGTTTATGCGGATATAGTTTCGGCGATGATCACATCAATACTGAGATTAGTGTGGCGATGGAAAACCCTGACAACCGAACTACCTTGCTAATTTTCACTGAGCAAAAGGAGCCGGAAGGAGTATTAAAGGAATGGCTGGAATCTAGTTTTAGTAAGAAAATTTTCATAGCTACTCCCAAAGGCCTCTATACAAACGGCGAAGGACCAATTGCACGAAAGAGCGGTGATGATGATTGGTGGACTTTTTCAGGTGTCACGGACCTACTTGAGAATGGTTGGGAGGCGTAAATGTTTTCTACTGTAAACGAATTAGAAATAGGTAATATTGTTGAAGTATCAGGAACTAATATACGTGTAGAAATATCGAGGGATATTTCGGAGCTTACTCAGACATACCAAGGGCGAGTTTACCCTATAGGCCAAATAGGTAGCTTTATTAAAATCCATTATGGAAGGAAGGTACTTTTTGGCATTGTGACTCTTTTAAGAATGCGTTCCGAACTTGATGGAGAGGCAAACGAAAAGGTCGCGCCAGAATCCGATCAACGAGTTATGGATGTTCAGTTAATAGCTGAAGGTTACTGGAATCCGAGAGAGGAAAAGCTAGCGTTCAAAAGAGGGATTAAAACTTATCCCTTACCTCAACAAAAAGCATATCTATTACTAACTGATGAAATTAAAGAACTATACCGCTCTGCCGAAGGGAGTTTTGACGACCAATCCCAGTTAGTGCGTATAGGAAGATATTCGGCTTCTGATACGACAGCTTGTAGAGCCAACATAGATAAGATGTTTGGTATGCATTGTGCTGTACTAGGTTCAACGGGAGCAGGTAAGTCAGGAACTGTTGCGGCTGTAGTGCATAGTGTCCTTGAGCATAAAGTTGGCGATAATGAATTATCTCCTCAAATTATTATGATAGATCCTCATGGAGAGTACGGCGAAGCGTTTGGCGATAGGGCTGTCACCTTTCAGGCATATGAACAGCCTCATGTGACTAGTGCAGGAAAGACTATAGTGCTTCCTTACTGGTTAATGAATTCAGAGGAGTTCGGAAATCTTATCACAGGAAAGCCGGAATCAGGCGCAGCAAAGCAGAATGCAGTAATTTATAAAGCATTAACGCATGCCAGATTAGTACAAGCGGGAATTGTTAAAGCTGCACCGGACGCATGGGGAGAACATGAAGTTTGCGGCTTAGAGGATTTACAAGACCCTCTGTTTCAGGGGAACCACCAGATGTCTGATATCTTATCTTTTAATATTGACCAGCCTAGACCATTTTGCCTTGAAGAGTTTGAGAATCATATTCGGTTTATTCAAGGTGGAGAAGTAAAAAGTGGCTCGCTTAAACCGAAAGCAACTTCAAAGCTTAGTACCGAATCGATAACTCCTGTTTTAGACAAATTCAAAACTCTAAAACAAGATAAACGTTTGAAGTTTATTTTAGAAAACTGGGAACCGAAGAAAAATATTACTTTAAGTGGAGTCATCAATCAATTTGTAGGAAAAATGGAATCAGAAGGTCAAGATATTAGAGTCGTCGATATCTCGGGGCTTCCCAACGAGATTGCAGGTCCCCTTACTGCTTTAATGTCTAGGCTGCTATTTCAGTATAAAGTTCACCAAACTGGAGATGAACGAGAAAAAGATCCTGTTTTATTTGTTTGTGAAGAGGCACATAGGTATGTTCCTGATAGAGGAGATGCACAATATTCAGCCGCACAGGGAGCCATAAGAAGAATAGCAAAAGAGGGTCGAAAGTATGGTATTGGTCTTATGTTAGTCAGTCAAAGACCCTCTGACATAGATAGCACAGTTTTATCTCAGTGTGGAACTTGGTTAGTAATGCGGCTAACTAATGGAACCGATCACTCACATGTTTCAAGGTTTTTGCCTGATGGGCTATCGGGAATGGTAGATATTTTATCAACTCTTAGTCAGCAAGAAGCTATTTTTGTCGGGGAAGGAGCGGCTCTTCCATCCAGAATAACTTTGCGACACCTTACAGATAACCAGTTACCCAAATCTAAGAATATAGGCTTTGCTAAGGGATGGTCCAAGGAAAGAATGAAGACCTCTGAAATAGATAAAGTGACGGCTAGAATGGTTGATTAATCATAGTACAGTTATTCCCAGTACTCCAAGTGGAGCGGGTTAACCCGCTCCTTTAGGTAAAGGCCGCCAAACATGATGACGGGTTTTTAGCCGTTGTTCGCCAGCTTTCACACCAATTAGTTTTTTCCGAATGTCTCCATCATAGCGGGTGGTTGATATTTCGCCCGTATCGGTATCAAACTTCACTTCATAGTCCAGTTTTAACCTATGGTCTTTGCGTGGTGTGTCGATATCGCCCATGGCTCTATTATATTCAGCCCAGTTTCCGGTGTCGGCTGCGGCTCTTGCAGCCTCAAAAGGTGAATCAGGGGTTTGTTCATGCCTTGCACGTCTTAGCTCCCTATAAATGGACGCAGAAGCTCCGCCTTGCTGTTGAAACTGTCGAATAGACCAACATGAAGCCCATGCTTCAACATGCCTTACAGTCGTTTTAATGGGTTCGTCATAGCTGCCTGTTTCTAACTCCACTCCATCAATATTCTTTGAAACATATTTCGCAAGGTATCCAGTAGCCCGACCTTTCGTTTTATCAATGATTTTAATGTCATACCGATTTTCAGCCGCGCCTTTTTCGTTACCATCTTCCATTAGCGCATAGTGCGCTATTATCTCTGAAAAACGCTTAATATCTGTTGGACGGATAAAAACAAGAATGTGCCAATGCGGGGTTCCGTCATGTTGAGGCTCAGTAACCCGAATACCGAACATAGTAATTTTGTCCCGTTTCAATTGAGCTCGTATTTTGCGCCAAATAGAATTCAGATATTCCTGAGACTCTCGTGGCGTATAGCCGCCCCAGTTAGGGTTTGGCTTACCTGATTTTGAATAGTTATTGTGATATTTAGAAGGGCAGGTGATGGTAACGAAAACACCTTGATATCCATCTTCGTCTGCCATTTTCTCAAAGCCACTGGCTCGGGTCATTAAGTCGGCGCGTCTGTTTACGGGATTAGCGAGTGTCGACTGAGTGATCTCAAATACACTCAGTGTTTTTCCCTCCTCGTTTACGACATATTTGTCCTTGAGAAACTTTTCATTTCTCAATTTATCGAGCTCGCGATCTTTTACGGTCGGAGTACTACAATAAATATCTTTGCCTCTGGATACTCGCCCGAGAGTTATCGCCGTATACTCTCTTGCCTGTTTAAGGCTTTTTCTTATACGGCGAGCCCACCATTCAGGGCACTGTAATCTTTGTATACAGCCTTCCAATGTTTGCTGACCGTCAGGTTCGGGCGGTTCAATATTCAATTCTTTTGTATACGAAGACATAATCTTATACAGGGATTTGCGTTCCTGCTCTTTGTCTATATACGGGGATTTCGTTCTCGATTTTCCCGTATAGGTATAAGGGAATTCATTTGCTAGCTTAGAAAAGCTCCTTGATTGGTAAGTTGCCCATTTACGTATATCGGTAGAATAGAAATTGATGTTATCAACGAATGCCGGAACCTTTGAGAAAATCGACTTTTTCAGTTTACGTATAAATAGGTTTCTTTCCCGTATAGTCGGTTTATCAAAATAGGCTTTAAGAAGGGTTCTACCCAGATTTTACGGACACATCCATAAAGAGGCATAATATGCCCATAAGGAGTGTTCATGACCAAACGAAAAAAGTACAGCCCAGAGTTTAAACGTGAAGCCGTAGCGTTGACAAAACAGCCCGGTGTAAGTTGTCGCCAGGTGGCTATAGAAATCGGTATTAACCCCAATTTGCTCAGCCGTTGGCGGCGTGAAGCCGAGCCATCCTCTAAAGAAGCTTTCAAAGGCTCAGGTAACCCCCGCGACGAAGAAATGGCGCGGCTTAAACGCGAGAATGCCCGGCTTAAAAAGGAACGGGATTTTTTGCGAGAAGCGGCAACGTTCTTCGCAAAAGAGTCGTCCTGAGATATCAGGCGATAGAGCGTTGCCGCGATAAATTTCCGATACGCTTAATGTGTCGATGCCTGCAAGTGTCACCCAGCGGATATTACGCCTGGGCAGCACGACCGCCCAGTGCCCGTGATGTGGAAAATCAGCGCATTCTGACCCGCATTAAGGAGATCCACGAGGACAGTGGTGGTGTCATTGGCGCACCACGTATGCATGAAGATCTGTCTATTGAAGGTGAACGACTGAGTCTGAATCGGGTTGCCCGCTTAATGGCCGTCAATGGCGTTCAGGGCTGGCCTCGTAAGAAAGGACGAGGCCGAAAGCGACAGGCCGCCAGGCCCGCTGGCCTTAAAAATCATCTGGCACGTGACTTCACAGCGGCAGAGCCTGAAACTAAATGGGTCACCGATATTACCGAAGTGACAACCACCGAAGGCAAGTTGTTTCTGTGCGTTGTGCTCGACTTGTACAGCAAGCTGATAGTGGGCTGGTCCATGCATCACCGTCAGGATCGGTACATGGTCATTCGCGCAGCGGAAATGGCCGTCTGGCAACGAACAGGCAATCAGCCCGTGATTTTACATTCAGATCGCGGGTCTCAATTTACCAGTGGTGATTATCAGCGTGCTCTCAAATTTAATAACCTGATCAGCAGTATGAGCGCAGTCGGTCATTGCAGCGACAACGCTGCCTGTGAAGGATTTTTTGGAATACTGAAGCGTGAAAGAGTGAATTACCGCCGCTATCGAACAAGAGATGAAGCACGTTCAGACATCTTTGATTATATTGAACGGTTTCATAATCCAAGAATGCGTCGTAGACTGGCAAAACAAGATCAGCAGTTTAGTGCGATTTTAAACCGTCCGTGATAAAGGGGTAGAACCCGCAATGTATTTATGACCTTTGCTTGGTATGCACACCTTAAAGACCTGAACCACAAGCCCTGGATTATTGCTGCGCTGGTTAGTTGGGGAATTGCATTGCTGGAATACTTATTCCAAGTGCCGGCTAATAGAATTGGCTACACGGTTCTAAACTTAGGGCAACTGAAAATTATTCAGGAAGTCATTACCCTAAGTGTGTTTGTACCCTTTGCTGTTTTCTATATGAACGAACCATTCCGGCTGGACTTTGTTTGGGCGGCTTTATGTTTGCTCGCCGCCGTATTTTTTATTTTCCGCCCTCAAATTATGGCTTACTTGTCTTAACCCATGCGCGCAAAACGCTGCTGTCGCCAATGAGTTAGTCGCGGCAGCAGCAATCCGGAGATGACAATAGCCATACCCAGTAGCTGTAAACTGGCCACGTTCTGGCCAAAAGTTACAGCCGTGAGTGCAGCAAAAATGGGCACGAAGTTGAAAAACAAAGAGGCGTTTGCGGCACCAAGCTGTTTAACGCCGGAAATCCACAGTAAATAACCACCCACGGTGCCAAAAACACCAATGAAGAGTAAGTCGGCTAAGACAATTTGGCTTATTGCCAGGCTTTCCTGGACAGGGTGGGCTTCTGCGCTAAACGCCGCTACTACAGAAATAACGCCAAGGCCGGCTAGCATGCCAATAAAGGTGTAGGGGATCATAGGCATCCAGCGGCTAATGCCTTGCGTTAAGTAGGTATACAGGCTCCAGCACAGCATACCTAAGAAGATGATCTGGTCACCGTGGTTGAATTCGAAACTGAGTAAGCGTTTCAGTTCGCCGTTGGTGAGCACAAGCAATACACCCGACAAGCACACCACCAGGCTGAATACGGCTCCGCGGGTCAGCAGCTTACGTTGTAATAAAGAGCCAATTAGCGATGTGGTTAACGGGCTTAGTGCCATAATCACAGCGCAACTCACTGGATTGGCCGACAGTTAACCAATATTCGTTTTGCTATTTGCGGTCCGGCAAATTTGGACGTATCCCACATTAAGGCTCCCGCCGATTTAGCCGGGTTACCCACGGTGCTGTGTTCGCCTATGCTGACCTGGAGTCTGCAGCATATTCACTCGGGTGAAAAGCAGGCTTATACGGCTACCGGCAACATACGCTTAAAAGTGGATGACATGAGTTTGCTTACTGAAGTGATAGCCGGTGGCATAGGCGTCGGTTTTATTCCCGACTATCACGCGCAACCTCTGCTCGAGTCGGGCAAAATTCAACACATTTTACCGGACTGGAGCAATCAGGCTCGCGGGTGTGAAATGCTCTACCGGGACAGAGAAAATATTCCATACAGGGTAAGGCTGTTTATTGATTTTATGCTACAGCGTTTCAAAAGTAATGATGGTGTGATGTAAATAGCAGCAAACGAACGGCTTCCCCACAAAAAATTTACATTTACAGTTTATTTACATTCGGGAATATAATAACCTTAACTTAACGTTATCTGAGTACTGCCCTCAAGTCATTTTATAGGTTCCTACCGTGGATAAAATCAGTTCATCACTCATTAACTTCTTTGCCTACGCGGCCGTGTGTTTTCCGGCGGTGTTGTGTTTGAGCAGTGGTGTGGCTGAAGCGCAGGAAAAAAGCTATTCCGATTGTGCCTACATAGAGTTCGACGACGTCGACCCCAGCACGCTTACTCTGCAAGAACGCATTGCGCTTGAAGAGGCTGCGCTGTTTGCCTCTTTAGATGACTCTGCCGAGTGTATGGAAGAGGCCACTGCGTCGGCTTCCAGCAGCCTTGCTGATGCTGCCAGCGGCAGCGGTTCTGGTGCGGCGGGTGGTGCTTCGGGGTCGGCCGGCAGCTCGGGTAATAGCGGCGCAAACTCGAGTGAGCAGCAACAGCAATCTACATCTACGGCATCGGAAAGTTCGGTGGATACAAAAGATCATAAGCGTGGCAACAGCGGTGGCGGTAGTTCGGCCGTGTGCGACGCAGTGAAAGAAGGCATGGCTTCGGCAACAACCGAAGCTGAGAAAGAGCATTTTAAAGGCTTAATGGCCGAGTACGGATGTTAATAATTAACGGAAGAAGAACATGAATACACTAGCTCAACTAAAAAAACTAAAACGATTTTCAGTCGTTATGACGCTTTCTGCAATGTTTACATTAGCCGGCTGCCAGTCAACCCAAACTAATGTTACCAGCGTTGGGCCAAGCATGAATGGTCCGTCAGACTCTAAAGCCTTGGGTAAAAAAGAGCGTAGTTACAGTTACAACTCTAATGTTTATCTTAATGTGGCTATTCCGGTGTTTGACCCGGGGTTGCCGAAAGACAGTTCCGGCAATATTGATGATGAAGCCATAGTTGAAGAAGACATTTGGCCACAGGTACGTCGTTTAGAAGCCAACCGTTTTGCGGTAAATACCCGCGAAGCACTTTCTGATACTAAAGCCTTTGGTGCTGTGAATGTCACTCCCAATGCTAACGTCAGTGCCGATGTTTACGTCCTGGGAAAAATTAATTACTCAGACACCGAAACCGTTGAAATTGGTGTTCGTGTTATGGACGCCAGTAACCAAATTTGGGGCGAGGAAGAGTTTGAGTATCAGGTAGGCGCAGGCTTTTACCGTGACGCGTTAAGAAAAGGTGAAAACCCATACGGTCCAATTTTTGAAAGCATTGCGGGTTATGTTTATGACTTGCTAATTAAAAAATCTGAAGAAGAGAAGAAAACCATTCAGGCGGTTTCAGATATGCGCTATGCCGCAATGTACAGTCCTGAAGCCTTTGGTGGTTATCTGGGTGAGTCCAGTAGTATCTTTTCGAGCCGTTCAACTATTACGCTGAACGGAGCGCCGGCTGAATCGGACCCTATGTATCAGCGGGTTAATGTGATTAAAGCGAAAGACCAGCAGTTTGTTGACTCATTGCAGGACAGTTACGACACCTTCTATGCAACGACTCATGACGCGTACCGCGCTTATCAGGAAGAGACTTTACCGGTTGCTATTGATATCCGCCGTAAGAAAGCAGAGAGAACCCGCGCGCAGGTTGGTGCTGGTATTTTAGCTACGGCCGCTATTTTGCTGGGTAAAAATTCAGGCTCTACTGCTGGCCAGGTGGCTAGTGCGGCGGCAGGTTTAGGTGCGGTTTACAGCTTAAGCGAAGCAATAAAAACCAACCGTGAATTAGGCACTCAACGTGCGCTGCTTGATGAAATGGGACAAAACCTGGACATAAAAGTAACGCCGCAGGTGGTAGAACTTAATGACCAGAACATTGAATTAACCGGTACCGCTGGTGAGCAATACGCGCAATTACGCGAAAAGCTGAAAGAGATTTATGATCTCGAATCAACGCCGTTAACTCAGCTTTAATTCACCCGGGGAAAGGTAACGATGTCGTCTGTTGATCAGCAAATAGCAGAAAACCGTGCTAAAAAGAAAAAAGTCATAGTAACCGGTGTAATTGCCTCTGTTTTTGCCTGTTTGCTGATTGGCGTTGTCGTTACTTTGCTCGCTTATTTTCCGGTTTCGGGTAACACGCCGGTAGTCGCGGAAAAACAAGAGAAAAGCGAGCCGCAGATAAGTTCAGCTAACCAGGGAATAGACAGAAAAGCGCTGCAAACGGCCTTAAATGAGACCAATCAGCGCGTTTCTGAGCTTGTTGCTACCCCGTATATATCGACGTGGCAGCCCGCCAAAGTTGAGGGTTTTCAGGCCGACATAGATCAGGCTTTTAATGACTATGGCGTCAGTAATTACAGCCAGGCGCAAACCACTATTGAGCAACTCAATACGGATATTACAGAGTACCAAAGCGCGTTTGAACAGGCTTATAAACAACCTTATGCAGACGCAGCAAAAGCCTTTGCTGCCGACGACATTGATGACGCCGCTCAGTTGAATGCTCAGGCTATAAAGGTAAAAGGCGATTTTAGCGACGCGCTGGCGTTGCAGAAACGTATAGATACCTACCATGAAGTCGCTGATTTGTATGAACAGGCCAGAGTGAGCGGTGTAGAAGGTAACATAGAGAAGCAGCGTGCTGCTTATCAACAAATTCTAAAGCTTGATCCGCAACAGCAGGAAGCAAAGGCAGCCTTAGCGAAAGTGGAACAGCAAATTAAACAACAACGTTTTTCCCGTGCCTTGGCAGCGGCGGTCAATGCCATTGATAGCAAGGACTTTGATCGCGCCCAGGAGGCATTAGCGAAAGCTTCGGCTATAGACAACAATCGGCCGGAACTGGCAACCCTGCAGGCGCAAATTGACGCTGAACTAAAAAGTCAGGGTGTGAAGTCGTTAGAAAAACGCATTCAGGTCTTTGCCGGTGCCGACGAATGGCAGACGGTACAGATGCTGGCAGAAAAGGGTTTGGTCGATTATCCGGACAGCCGGGTTGTGCAGCAGGCTAAACAAAGCGCGGAAGAAATATTAGCCGCCAGCAGTGCGCTGGATGTTTATATTGAAAGACCGGGCCGGCTTGCTGACAACAACATTCGCCAAAATGCCGTGAATGCGGTGTCCAAATACAGTGGGCTCACGCAATTGAGCGCAAAGCTGGGTGAAAAAATAAACCAGGTTGAGCAGCTTATTGAAAAGGAAAATCAGCCCATAGATGTGACCATTCGCTCCGACAACCGCACTTATATAAAAGTACTGGGCGTTGGTGTTGTGGGTAAGGTAAGAGAGAAAACCATCCAGTTAAAGCCGGGTAAATACCAATTAGAAGGCCGCCGCGATGGCTACCGCTCAATCATTGTCGATGTTGTGGTGGAGAAGTCGGGCACGCCAATTGTTATTAACGTTCAGTGTAACGAACGCGTTTAGCATAATTTAGCGCAAGATAATAAAAAACAGGAGAGACTTCGTGGCCACACTTGACGAAGCCATTGAGAAAGGACGACGTAAACGGCGGTTAATGGCTATTGGCTTCTCGGTCAGTATTCTTGCATTGCTGTTTATTTACTTTGGCTGGTTGTTTTTAACCAAAGGCTACAGTTTTACCGTAAAGCCAACAGAAGCTGCGCAAACTCAGCGGTTTGCGGTTAAATCGGGTATTGGCTTTTTCATCGACAATAAATATTACGCGGTAGGCTCTGGTGGCCTCGTGGCGGTTTCGGCCGACAAGTACCAAACCAAAGAAGTGCAGGTAAACGACAACAGCCCTTCAACCATTGAAGTTGAGCTGGAGCCTAAACCTGCAAAAGTGACGATAACAACAGAGCCGGGCGCAGATAATATTGTCTGGTCAGTTAACGGTGAGCAGCGAGAAACCGCTTCTACCTTTGAGGGTGAATTTGCTCCCGGAACTTATACGGTGTCGGTCTCTCATCCGGCTTACGAGCCTGCATCAGTGGCTATTGAGGCGTTAATAGACGGTAAGGTTGAAGAGCAAATTCGGCTAACCCCTATTAGTGGCACTATTTCTATTAACTCCAGCCCGGCTGGCGCGTCGGTTACTCTTGATGGCAAAGAGGTGGGTTCAACGCCGGTAACTGTTGCTAAAGTGGGTGGCGACTACCCTGTGGTGGTTAACTACCCCGGGTATGAGCCGGTTACGGACACGGTGTCTTTAACCGTTCGTAACAAAGAACCGAAGCGTAATTACCGTCTTCAGCCAGTGCAGGCTACTGTTAATGTCTCGGTGAACCCGAAGGGCGGGGCGTTACTGGTTAACGGCGCGCCGGCAAAAAATCCAATTAGCGTTGATGCCAATAAAGAGCATGTTATTCGTTATGAAAAGGCTGGCTACGTTAAACAAAGCCGGGCTATTAAGCTGGGGCCGGCCGAAAACCAGCAACTGACCTTTAACTTAGACCCGGAAATGGGCGACGTGGCTTTTACGGCCAATGAACCCAGCGACGTGTACATTAACGGACAAAGGCAGGGCGTAACGCCGTTTCGCACCGAGCTACAAGCTTTACCTTCAGAAGTTGAGTTTCGTAAAACCGGTTACCGTACGGTTAAGCAAGAGTTTCAGCCAAGCAGCGAGCGGCTGGTGAACGTAAAAGCCGAGATGCTGCGCGAGTTTGATGCCAGAAGAAAAGAAGGCAGGCCGTTGTTTGTCAGCACTTTGGGCATTGAAATGAACCGTCTGTCGCCGAAAAAATTTACTATGGGTTCGCCGGTTAATGAGCCAAATCGCGGGCGCAATGAGCATCAGGTGAAAGTGGATTTCTCACGGGACGTATGGATATCGCGCCATGAAATTACCGAGGCGCAGTTCGCCGCGTTTAAAGGCTCTGGCGGCAAAACCAAAATGCCGGTTACGAATGTGTCCTGGGACGAAGCTGCGTTATTTACCAACTGGCTGAGTGAGCAGGAAGGTTTGCAACCTTTTTATAAAGTCAGTAACGGTAAAGTGGTGGGAACTGATGCGAGCTCGCGTGGTTACCGCTTGCCGACCGAAGCCGAATGGGAATACATAGCGAAGATTAATCGCCGGGCCGACTCCACTGTTTACGTATGGGGCAGTCAGGAACACTTGCGTGACAAACAGGGCAACTTTGCCGATGAGTCTGCAAAAGGTCAGCAAACTTTCATTTTACGCGGATACAATGACGGTTTTGCTGGCAAAGCTCCGGTTGGCAGTTTTAAGGCCGAGCGCGGCGGTTTTTTTGACTTGGACGGTAACGTCAAAGAGTGGGTTCACGACAGTTACACGCTAAACCCTCCTGACCTTGACCGGGTGTATACCGATTACCTGGGTGCGCCTCGCGGCGAGGGTCATGTGGTAAAAGGCGCGTCTTATAAAACCGGGCGATTAAAGAATATTCGTGCCAGCGTTCGCGATGGTGAGAATGATACAAAAGATGATATCGGCTTTAGAATAGCCCGCTATCATGAGTGATGAGGAGAAACATCATGAAAAAACGCGTGATTTTGGGCGTCATACTGCTGGCTTTGGCCGGCAGCGCGACGGCTTATTTTGTGTCTTTGGATGCACCACAAGATTTCCCCACCAACATTTAACGCCCGGAATGCATAATGTCTAAAAATAATACGCTTTCAATGAGCCCAAACTTTTTTGTCAGTGGTGGTGTGCTACTGGCTATTTTTACCCTGATACATTTGCTGTATGCAGGGCTTATTCGCCCCGCGGCCGAAGTAGCAATGGCAGAGCAAGGAACAGAAGCTTTAACTGCGTTTTCGGTTATCTTCAAAGATGTTGAGCAGCAGGTGTGTATTTCGCTTATGTTGTTTTGTCTGTTCCTTATGCTGTATAAGCTGTGGCGATTAATTGACGAAGAAGAAATTTACTCGCGCGACTTACTGGAAAGCTACGACAAATCTGAAGCGCTGGACGTTGATGCGGCATTAAATGATTTAGAAAGCTCGGCTTATAAAGAAACCCCCGCATACAGCACCTGGATTAACTGTATTCGTCGTTTTAAGAACACCAAAAACGTTCAGCATGCGGCTGACACCATCGAGTCGTCGGTAGACAATATTGCCATTCAGTTAGAAAGCGGCAACAACATGATCCGCTACATTATCTGGGCTATTCCGTCTATTGGCTTCGTGGGTACGGTACGAGGTATTGGCTCGGCGCTGGCGCAGGCTGACAAAGCACTGGATGGTGACATTGCTGGTATGACTGCGTCGCTGGGTGTGGCTTTTAACTCAACTCTGGTGGCACTGTTTATTTCTTTGATTCTGATGTTGTTTATGCACTTGCTGAACAGTCGTCAGGACAAGATGGTGATCCGCACGCAAGAGTCCTGTGAGAAACACTTGCTGTCTCATTTACACAGTTAATTGAGCGACTCAGATGCGACGAACACGCCAGGCTGGCGACGGCTTTAACTTATCTTTTCTGGATGTCATGGCATGCGGCCTGGGCGCCGTTATTCTTATTTTTATCCTGATAGATTTTAAAGCTTTTACGCCCGACCCTTCAGAAGAAAAAGAAAAGCTTGAGCAGGAGCTGGCGGCGTCAATGGATGAGCAGCAGCGTCTGAAAAAATCCATTGATGAAATTAATGACAAAATTGCGCTGGAGTCAGCTAAGCAGGAAGACTCCGAAGAAGCAAAAAACGACACCACCCAGGATCAAACCAAAGCGTTGCAGGACTTGTCGACTCAGTTGGCTGTTGTCGCCGACCTGGAAAACCAGTTAGCGGCCTTGTCCAAAGAAGTTGAGAAGTCAGCCAACGTTGAGCTTTCGGGTACGGGTGAGCAGAACTTTATCACCGGCATGAAAGTGGAAGGCGAGCAAATAGGCATTCTGGTTGATAAAAGCGCCTCTATGATGGGCGATAACTTAATTGACGTGCTGAGCAAACTGGCTTTGAGCGACAGCAAAAAAGTGTCTACTGCTAAATGGATAAGAACACGCCGGGTTGCACAATGGTTGCTGGCACGGCTGCCACAAACCTCTAAGGTTAGCGTTGTGACCTTTTCCGATACGGCAAAACGTTTAGGGCAACGGAACGTCAGCACTGCCTCTGTCAGCGGGTCGATGAATTCTATTGTGAAGGACTTAGGCGCGGTTGTGCCAGAGGGCGGCACCAACCTTCAGCTGGGCATTAGTACGTTATTTGAGACGAACCCGGATATTACCGATGTCTACATTGTAACGGACGGCCTGCCAACATTGGGTGACGGCCTGCCGATTTCCTGTCGTAACTTTATTTCGACGAAAAAGTCCATTTCTTCAGACTGCCGTCAGGCATTGATGGTTGAGACCATCAAGCGCGCGCCTAAAGGTGTCCGCTACAATATTATTCTTCTGCCGATAGAAGGTGACCCCTACGCTTCACCGCTTTACTGGAACTGGTCGCGAGTAAGCGGCGGCACATTCTTATCACCTGCTCCGGAGTGGCCATAATGAGAAAAATTCAGCGTGCGCCAATAGAGGTTTTTAACCTCTCTTTTCTGGATATTATTTCCTGTGCTTTTGGTGCGGTGATTATGCTGGTGTTGTTAGCGAAAAATGGTACCGAGGACACAGAGCGTGGGCCAGCTAACCTCAGTACCTTAGTTGCAGAAGTATTGCAGGCGCAGCAGTCGGTGGAGGAGCTTCAGGGAGCTTTATCAGACAAACAGGATGAATTGTCTGCTGCCGAGCAGAAAACGGCGTCAGTCACCGAACAGGAAAAGAATTTAGAAAGCTCTATTCCGCGGGCACAGAAAACCCTGCAACAGTTGCAGGATAAAGCCTCGTCGTTAAGGGCTGAAATACGGCAAGCCACCGCAATGCTAAACACGCCGAACAGCACTGACACACCGGATGATGACGTAGGTGGTATTCCAACCGACGCTGAATACGTAGTTTTTGTTATTGATAATTCCGGGTCTATGTCGGGGGGCCGGGGCTGGAACCGGGTCATTAGCGTAGTTAACGATATTATAGAAAGTCACCCGAAAATGAAGGGCTTCCAGATTATGGCCGCCGACGGTGACTTTATGTTCAGCAGTAAAGCGGGTGACTGGTTACCTGATAGCAAACGGTTCAGACAAATGGCCATGCAACAAATGCCAAACTTTACCGGTGGTAAAAGTGCACCAGAGCTGGGTATTCTGAAAGCCATTAACCTTTATAAAAAAACCAAGGGCACAACCAGCTTGTACGTTTTTGGTGACGACTACCGCGCCAGTGACTTAGACGCCATAGTGCGGCAGATAACCAGCCAGAATCAGGGAGCCGATGGCAAGCCGGTAATGCGTATTCATGGAATAGGCTTTAGTCGCGCACAAGGCAACGCGGAAACCTTCGCTGCCTTTATGCAGGCTGTTGCCAAGCGTAACCGCGGCGCCTTTGTCGGGCTGAACTTTTAGTTTTGAATCTGCCGTTCAGCCCGTGCCACATGCAGTTTTTTGTAGCTTTCTATTAAGCGTAAATGTCTATCCAGACCTTCAAGCTGCATATTGGTTGGTGTCAGGCCGTAAAAACGTGTGGTGCCTTTAACAGAGCCTATAACGGCCTCAATGGTGTCTTCGCCGTACATACGGCCTAAGTTGTAGCGGTAGTCTTGTAATTCCAGTTCTTCGTCCAGAGTAATTTCCAGCACCGCCTCAATAGCGCGATAAAACAACGTGCGCTCAACGGTGTTGTCGTTAAATTGCAGGAACATTTCTACATATTCGAAAGCGTCGTCATGGCGTTGCAATGCAAGATAAATAAGCAGTTTTAACTCAAGAATGGTGAGCTGGCCCCAAACCGTGTTTTCGTCAAACTCAATGCCAATCAGAGTGATAATATCCATGTAGTTATCAAGCTGACTGTCTTCCAGGCGTTCGACCAAGTCTTCTAACTGATCATCGGTTAAGCGGTGCAGGTTGAGAATGTCTTCACGGTATTGCAGAGCAATATTGGTGTTGTCCCAAATAAGGTCGTCCACTGGGTAAACCTCAGAATAGCCCGGTACCAGAATACGGCATACCGGCGCGCCTAAATCTTCATGCACGGCTATGTAAGCTTCTTTGCCCATGTCCTGCAAAATACCAAACAGCGTATCGGCTTCTTCCTGGTTAGAGCCGCTGAAATCCCATTCAACGAATTCAATGTCAGACTTAGCGCTAAAGAAACGCCAGGACACAACGCCCGACGAATCAATAAAGTGCTCAACAAAGTTATTTGGTTCGGTTACAGCCATGGAGTTGAAAGTTGGGGCTGGCAGGTCGTTCAAACCCTCAAAGCTGCGCCCTTGTAATAACTCGGTTAAGCTGCGCTCCAGCGCTACTTCAAAGCTGGGGTGCGCACCAAAAGAAGCAAAAACACCGCCGGTGCGAGGGTTCATTAAGGTGACGCAAGCCACCGGGAACTGACCGCCAAGCGAGGCATCCTTAACTAACACTGGGTAGCCTTGTTCTTCTAAGGCTTTTATTCCTTCCAGAATATTCGGGTACTTGTTAAGCACCTCTTGCGGTACATCCGGCAGGGCAATTTCTTCTTCAATAATTTGCTTTTTAACGGCGCGCTCAAAAATTTCTGATAAGCACTGAACCTGCGCTTCGGGCAGAGTATTACCCGCGCTCATGCCGTTACTTAAATACAGGTTTTCAATTAAGTTCGACGGAAAATAGACCGTCTCGCCGTCGGAATGACGCGTGAACGGCAAGGACACAATACCGCGGTCAGCACGGCCTGAGTTAGTATCAATTAAGTGTGAACCACGCAGTTCGCCTTCCGGGTCGTAAAGCTCACGACAGTATTCGTCCAGAATTTCAGTGGGTAGCTCGTCGTTTGCGCCGGGTTTAAACCATTTTTCGTTGGGGTAGTGCACAAACTCGGTGTTTGCTATTTCTTCGCCAAAGTATTGGTCGTTATAAAAGAAGTTACAGCTTAAACGCTCAATAAACTCGCCCAGTGCGGAGCATAAAGCGCTTTCCTTGGTGGCGCCTTTGCCATTGGTAAAGCACATAGGGGAGGCGGCATCGCGAATATGCAGCGACCAGACATGCGGGACAATATTACGCCAGGAGGATATTTCTATCTTCATGCCCAAATTGGCCAGTATCGCCGTCATGTTAGCTATGGTTTGTTCCAGCGGTAAGTCTTTGCCTTCAATAAAGGTCCTGCTGTCGCTGTCCGGGCGTATGGTCAGTAATGCCTGAGCGTCTTGAGTAATACTTTCAACGGCTTCAACGTCAAACTCCAGATCATTTTCTATAACGCGTTTCACGGCGCAACGCTCAGCTGCCCGAATAATGGCCTTACGATCTTTCTCGGAAATATCGGCCGGTAATTCAACCTGAATTTTAAACAGCTGCTTGTAACGGTCTTCCGGATCAACAACGTTGTTTTGTGAAATGCGGATATTCTCGGTTGGAATGTCGCGGGTGTCGCAATACAGGCGAATGAAATGTGCCGCGCACATAACGGAAGATGCCAGAAAGTAGTCAAAAGGACCGGGGGCAGAGCCATCGCCTTTATATCGAATAGGCTGATCCGAAATAACTGTGAAGTCATCGAATTTCGCCTCAAGGCGCATATTGTCGAGAAAGTTTACATTGATTTCCATTTAGGGGGCACCGCGGTTGATAAGTTGACTGCTGTCAGCGAGCAATAGGTACCATTATCCCATTTTTTTACTTATTGATCATTATCCGCGTAACCGCTACCAATGGCACTGAAAGGTAATTTCAGGCCAAGTTCCGGAACTTGTATGGCTATCCAGGCCGGAAAGGTATTGCTGTTGGGGCCGGGGAGCACTTCGTATTCATTTGCCCAGGGGTAGCGCGACGCCGCTTCTTCAATTCGTGTGATCATAGCAGCGGCCTGAGCTCCCGATACGGAGAGTATTTTTTCGGGCTCGGCGCCATACCAATAGCGGTCAGGTGTTGCGGTTTCATAAATGCGCAGTGCCGGGCGCCCGTGCTCCACACCCCAGCCTACAACTTCGTATACGGTATACTCACTGGCATTCTCAGGTTTTACCGCCAACCAGGTATGAACCGCAAACCAGCCACGCCAGCCAAAGGCATCGGCGGCATAGGCTTCTATTATGGCTTGTTTCTCAATTTCAGGGTTGGGAGCAATGCCTGCCGGTTCGCGGGACGCATCCTGCCAGCTTCCAGACGAGCACCCGAACAAAAGCAACGCCATAGCTGCAGAAATTAATACTCTGGTCATATTGGCTACACCTGTTTTAAACAAAAGCTTGTTACTTACTACTCTATAGCTTACATAAAAGCTCACATCATAACTCGTGTTTGATTTACGAGGGCTTTACACTCAAAAATTTTGCCGTTGATAAAAAATTTCTGTATGATTTACAACATTATAATTACAATCCAGCCCTATAAATGAAAGGTATAATATGAATAAGAAAGGACTCCTAGGCGGCATCGGTATCGTCATTGTTGCTGCCGCTCTAATCGGCCCTAAATTCGTTGGTCCTCAAGTTGAGGATGCGTTAAAACAACATGTGGAAGTTATCAATCAGTTGCCCACTTATAATGCCCGTATGGTGTCATTTGATAGTGGCTGGTTCGGTTCAACTGCAACGGTATCGTTGGGCGTAGATTTCGGTTCTATCTACCCGGAAACGTCAACACCCGAAGACCTGTCCTTTGAAGTGGTTATTGATGTTCAGCACGGTCCGGTTCTAACTCAGTTTTCTCCTGGTTTGGGTATGGCTTCGTTTGAAGCTCACGCCAAGGACGAGGGGTTACGTGAGTATATTGAATGGGAAGAGAACAGGCCTTTTTATTACTTAACGGGTTCAGCTGGTTTTTTTGGCGGTGTTAGCTATGACGATGAAATTGTTGAGTTCAGTTCTAAACCGAATGATGAGCAAACGTCACTGACCTTTACTGGCTACAAAGGTGAAGGAACAATTTCTTCGGATGGGTTCAGTTACGAAGGAAAACTGGAAGGCGCAGAAGGTCTTATTGATGGCCAGGCTATCAGCATTGGTGAGTTGGTAATAAGCACCGAAGCTAAAGGCAATATGCTGGAAATTGTGAAGGGCGAGCTTTATGAAGGCGATATGTCGATGAAGCTTGATGAAATCATTGTGGGTCAGCCAGGCGATGCGGACCTGTTGGAATTGAAAGATCTTGGAATTGAATTCGTTAGTTATTTCAGCGACGACAAAGAAAGCATGAATATTGATATGAACTATTCTGTAGAATCGCTGAAAGCCGAAGACTTTGACCTTGAAGATCTGAAACTGAAAATGGCTTTCAACAACATTGATTCAGAATTTTTGATCGCTTATAACGAAATGATGCAAAACATTTATAACCAGAGCCCTGATGAGATAGAAGTAGCAACGCAAAAGCTGGTCGAGGAAAATTTACCTCAGTTATTGCAGGCAGAGCCTGAGTTCGTTATTAGCGAATTTAGCGGGAAAATGGAGCCGGGCGAATTTAAAGGTGACCTAAGCGCTAAATTGGCGGGTGTAAACCAAATGCCGGACAATATGGAAGACACGCAATTCTGGCTTTCCAATCTGGTTGTCGACTCATCAATTGCTATTGATAAGCCACTGTTGAAATGGGTTGCTGAGCAGCAAATGTTGTCAACAATGCGTATGCAAATGCCTGGTGCCGATGAAGCTGAACTGCAGAAAATGGCTGAACAACAAGCACCAATGATGATTGATATGTACATACAACAAGGTTTGCTGAAGGAAGAAGATGACGAGTACCGCAGCGAATTCCAGATGGAAAACGGCGAAGGCGTACTTAATGGTCAGAAAATTCCAGTAGCTAAAATGATGTAATTATTGCTTAGTGATAGAAAGATGGTAATGAAAAGCCTCAGCCGAGTACATCCGCTGAGGCTTTTTTGTTTCAGGTTACGGTATTACGGCTTTGCCAGCGCGGATCGAGATGTTCTTTGGCTTCAATAACTTGCTTTAACTGCTCAATAGCCTGCCAGATATCTTCAAAGCTGTTATAAAGAGGGGTAAACCCAAAGCGGATGTAATTAGGGGCACGAAAGTCAGCTATGACGCCTCTTTGAATAAGCGCCTGACATAAGCCGTAGGCGTGCTCATAACGATACGACAATTGACTGCCTCGTTGTTCCCGTTGCTGTGGAGAAATAAGCTGTAGGCTGCTACCCAATGCCGCGCCTTCTAATAATTGATGAAAAACGTCGGCCAGCTGTAAGGACTTTTCCCTTAACTTTTCCAGGTCCACATTTTCAAAAGCTTCGAGTGCTGAATCCACCGCTGCCATAGCGAGAATGGAAGGGGTGCCGGTTAGCATCTGTTGAATACCGCCAGCGGGCTCGTAGTCTGGTGTGAAATCGAACGGACGAGCATGTCCGAACCAGCCGCTTAAAGGCTGACTCATATTCTGATGATGGCGTTTTGCGGCATAAATAAACGCCGGCGCACCCGGACCACCATTTAAATACTTATAAGTACAGCCAACCGCAAAGTCTGCATCCCAGTCGTCCAGGTGCACGGGCATTGCCCCTGCGCTGTGGGCTAGATCCAGAATAACCAGTGCCCCCTGGCTGTGTGCGCTGGTAATAAGTTGTTTAGCGTCAAGCCGTCTTCCGGTTCTGAAATTCACTTCGGTTGCTAAAACTACTGCGGTTTTATCGTCAATCTGTTGCTCCAGCTCGCTCTCCTCAACTAGCTTTAGCTGACAACGATGTTCACCAACAAACTGCGAAATTCCCTGCACCATGTATAAGTCAGTCGGGAAGTTGTCTTTTGTTGATAACACGATATTACGCCGGGAATCCTGACGTTGCGCAATGGCCAGTGCGGACGCCAGCGCCTTAAACAAATTCACCGATATTGAGTCACAGCAAATGGTCTGCTCCGGCTGTGCGCCAATAAGGCTGGCAATTTTTTCACCGACACTTTGCGGCAGATTAATCCAGTTATGTTCGTTCCAGCTACTGATAAGATCTTGCGACCACTGCTGCTGAATAACCTGCTGTAAGCGGGTTGCCGTTGCTTTGGTCATGGCGCCCAGAGAGTTACCATCCAGATAAACCTTATTAACCGGCAACTGAAATTGTTCACGGTGCAGGGCAAAGGGGTCAATGCTGTCGAGTTCTTTTACGTCAGTGAGGTTCATGGTTTTAGCTCTTTGTTCAGTCGCTGAATAATGGCTTCCCACGCAGTTGAGTTCGGGTGTATCAAGTCAAAATGACCTGCGCCTTCAAGTTGTTCTGTCTTTACGTCGAGATCCGCGGTTTGGCTCATAGGTACAATTTGGTCGTCGGTACCCTGCATAAGCCAGGTATTAGCGTGCACCTTCTGTGCTTTGGGGCTGGCAGCAAGGTAGTCGTCTTCGCTGGTGTAAGCTGTTTTCATTAAGTTGCTGGCGGCACGGTTACAACTGCCTTGCGCCTGAGTGTAGCTGACCATATTAGTAATAGCAGCCAGACCAATAACCACGTTTATATTTTCAGCCGAGGGTGTTTCCCGAGCGGTAGCCAGAAGTGCAAGGTGCCCTCCGGCAGAATGTCCCATAACCACCACTGACTGACCATTGAGTTTTTTCTGGATAAAGTTAATTGCGGTTTTCACGTCATTGAGACTCGCCGGCCATTCTCCGCCTTGCTCTCCCAAACGCCGATATTCAACAGACCAGACATTAAAGCCCGCTTTCCTTAATGCGCTGCTTGCCGGGTTAGTGTGAGTAATATCGTATTCTTTTAGCCAGCAACCACCGTGAATAAAAATCACATTAGCGGCCGTGTCGGACTGCTTTGGCGCGTTCCAGTATTGAATAAACTGAGAGGAGTGAGGCCCATAATTGTAGTTGTTATCGGGGCTATCTGAAGACAGCTCGAGCACTGACTGGAAAGGCACTTGCTGCAAAGAATTGTCACCGACAGAGGCATGAGAAAAAGCGAGGCTGAAAATAACAAGCCCGCAGACTGCCAGTTTTGAAGGAAGCTTTATCAAGTAATACCACCCGCTTTAATGTTTTAAAATATAAAGGACTGGAGACCATACAAGTATTTAAAGGGCGGCTCAACAAAATTGACAGATCAGCAACAAATGCGTCATTTATTCGTCATCGTATCGTCAACTGACCTCAGTACATTAGCCCGGCGTTAACGCGTTAACCATTCACATTAAGGTTTTAAGGGTTATGACTACTCATAAGAAAACATCGGCATTACCGTTCCCAACAAATAAAGTATTAAACTCTGTTGTTGCTGCGCTTTGTGCGTTAAGTGCGCCTGTTGCTTTTGCGCAACAGGACACATCAGATGAACTTGAGCGAATTGAAGTGACGGCACAAAAGCGTGTGCAGTCTATTAACGACGTGCCTGCCAGTATCAGTGCGTTTGAAGGCAGCCGCCTGGATGAACTGGGCTTAAACGAACTGGATATGATTTCCGACCTGACGCCGGGTTTGGTTATTCAGGAACAAAGCCCGAACAACCCTGGTTTTGTCATTCGCGGTATTACTTCAGACAGCGGCTCTGCTCAGGCATCTCCACGAGTGTCGGTTTATTACAACGGAGTGGATGTCTCTCGCTCACGTGGATCCTACTTTGAACTGTTTGATATAGAACGTGTTGAGGTGGTTAAAGGCCCGCAGGCTACGCTCTTTGGTACGGCTGCATCGGTTGGGGCCATTAGTGTTATAACCCGTAAACCAGAAGCGGATTTTTCAGCCGAAATTAGTGCTGGTGCAGGCAATGAGTCTCAGAAACGACTGGGTGGTTTCATTAACGGCGGAAGCGATTTAGTTAGCGGACGTCTGGCGTTTAGTTACCGTGAACGTGACGGATTTATTGAGAACATTGCACCGGGTCAGGACGACATGAACGGCATTGACAGACAGGCTTTGCGTGGTTCACTTCGTTTTCAGCCCAGCGATGCGGTGACTGCTGACTTAATTTACAGTTACGAGAAAAACGAAGATACCGGAACCTCATTTAAAAATGGTATTTTCGCACCAACCGGCGGCGACACCAGCCCTTACAGTTTTGTTGAAATGACCGGCAGCCCTTATTCGGCCTCGGTATTAGGCCGTGAAAAGCTGGGTCTGGACAGAACCGTCGATGACATTAATTTAACCGTAGACTGGACTATTAGCCCGCGCTTAAGCTTTACCTCGGTGAGTGGTTATCGCAGCTTCGACTCACTGGAAGTGTTCGACGCAGACGGCACTCAGGCATGGTTCCTGGAGTTTGGTGAAGATGCCGAAGGCGACCAGTTCAGTCAGGAATTTCGTTTTAACTATGCCGGCGATAATCTCTTAATGCTGTGGGGCATAAATTACTTCACAGAAGACGGCAGCCAACGCGTACCGTTCAGCACAGAAGAATCTATTTTCCTAAATTGCGCCGGTGCTTTGCCAAGTGGTTTGCCTTGTATTAATGCTGACGGTTCGGTTAACCAGCTAACGCCGGTATTAACGGGTGGCGCTTTGCAGGAAATTCCATACGCAGGCGAGTTTACAAACTTTGGTGACAATGAGTCCTGGTCGGCTTTTGTCGATTTTACTTACCAGTTAAACGATAAAACCGAAGTTGCTGCGGGTATCCGCTATGTTTCAGAAGATCGTGAAAGTGGCTTTGCTGCGACCATGCCGAACAGCCAATTGCTGCCTTTGCTGGGCCTTCCAACACAAACCTTGTTGCCGACTGTTTCAACTGACGGCGAGGTATTTTCTGCAAGCAACAGTTCAGACGCCTGGTTACCTCGCTTTAATATTCTTTATAAGTTGAACGACAACAACAATTGGTTCGCTACAATTTCAAAAGGCCGGCGCTCTGAAGTTGTTGATGTAAGCTCGACTCTCGATGCAGACGGTGAAGCAGTGGGTGATTTTGGTTTAATTCCGGCGGAAGTTATCTGGAATTATGAAACCGGTCTTAAAGGAAACTTAACTGAAAACCGTGTACGTTATTCTGCGTCTGTGTTTTATCAGGACTATTCAGACTTTCAGGTAACGCTGCAGGACGATTCGGGCAACTTTTACACCGCAAACGCAGGCTCTGCGACGAACTTTGGTGTCGAAACTGAAATTAATGCGAATTTAGGCGCAGGCATTGAGCTGTTTGGACACCTGGCGTATCTGGATGCGAAAATTGATGACGACAGCACCAACGGCAGTTTAGCCGGCAACCGCTTCCGTCTTCAGCCTGAATGGACTTCAAGCCTTGGGGTTATATACGAGGCGGCGCTTTCCAGCCAATACGCATTGCGTGGCTCTGTAGTCGGCACCTATCGGTCTGAAGTGTTCTTTGAGCCAGAAAATGCGCCGGTAGCGGGGCTCGATATTAGCCAGGATTCAGTCTCTTTAGTGAATGCATCGCTGGGTCTTTATAATGACTCTGCCGACTGGAGTCTGGCGTTGAAAGCAACCAACTTATTCGACAAAGAATACCTGGTTGATGCCGGGAATACGGGCGGAAGCTTTGGTAACCCAACCTTTATTTCTGGTCCACCGCGTTTGTTTTATTTAGAGTTTACCAAGAAGTTTGGCATGTAAAACTGTGCTAAAACGAGAAAAGGGAACCTGTGTCATGGTTCCCTTTTTTATTTTACGAGCTAGAAACTAACTTCCCGTGTAGCGCGCTCTGTGCTTATTCACTACTCGATAGTCTTTGCTGCGAATCGTGTCCACGAACACCCATTCCGCTTCTACCGCGTCCTCGGATGCAAACAGATTCATATAACCGCGCTGATGCAGGTTGGTATATTTTAAGTCTTCTATAAGCGTAGGCAGTGCTTTTGCCAGCTGTTCTGCAGTTTTTGTGTCCAGACTTAGGTAAGTTTCCATTCCCGGAGATGATACCGAAGACGTGGCAAACTCCACCCCAATGTGAGCTCCGTCTGAACTGCGCAGTTCGCTGTGCCACGCGTTATGGGTGTCACCGGCAATAAC
>Ga0114932_10000181_pt1 | contig 72651 bp, 78 predicted proteins | sample 2SBtaG_2_FD_87286 | JGI IMG/M metagenome (GOLD analysis project Ga0114932, IMG submission 87286) | Deep subsurface microbial communities from Kolumbo volcano to uncover new lineages of life (NeLLi) - 2SBTROV12_ACTIVE470 metaG | ecosystem: Environmental > Aquatic > Marine > Volcanic ...
CGCTCTATGTCGATTATAAGTGGCCGGCGCATTAAAGTGATCAGGATTTAATTTTTCAGCAATTAAATCAGAAGTAATATCTGTGAGTACGACCTCATGAAAAAAACCTTCTAACACAGACACTACACGCGGACAGTCATGATCCTTATTTTTCCATTTACGCATATACTTATCAACTAAGGTACTAAACGTCACTGTACAATCTTTTACGTCAGTTGATTCCTGCCGCTCAAGATCCAATACATAATGGGTTCCCCATTGTTTAGCATCAGTTTTACGCCGAAAAGTTTTGGATTTAATATTTCGCCCAGATTGAGTAATCACAGCCCGGTAACGGACTTCTTTGGACTTAAGAATTGCTTTAGATATGAAATAACTAGCCATCTTTTTTGCTCCCACAAAAAGAAAACAAACACAAAAACCACAGCGATAACTCGAAAATCACTATAGTCGCTCTTGTTGTTTCACAGATGACATAACCTAAAATCCGTTTAAGCTATTGTATTACAAAGATATTCATGGTGGGTCGTGACGGATTCGAACCGTCGACCATCGCATTAAAAGTGCGGTGCTCTACCAGCTGAGCTAACGACCCACGAAGAACAAAGCATTATATATAAATTTAAAAAGGTTGGCAAGAAATATGCTGCCACCCAGACTCCATTAACATTGCCAAAGCTAGCAATGATGCTCCTGATAACAGGTATTATCCTCAACCCCTGCTACTTTAAAGCCTTCTGCTCGAAGCCGACATGACTCACAAACCTTGCAAGCAAAACCGTACTGATCGGCCGAATAACATGAAACGGTCATTGAATAATCAACACCCACTTCAACACCCTTTCGAATAATTTCTGCCTTACTCAAGTCAATTAATGGCGTATGAATCTTAAAATTATCACCCTCAACGCTGGCTTTCGTTGCCACGTTAGCAAGTGTTTGAAATGCACTAATAAACTCAGGTCGACAATCAGGATAGCCTGAATAATCAACCGCATTAACACCAATAAATATATCCGTACAATGCAAAACCTCGGCCCATCCCAAAGCAAACGATAAAAAAATGGTATTTCGTGCAGGCACATAAGTCACCGGAATACCTTCCTGAGGCGAATCAGGTACTGCAATCTTGTTATCTGTGAGTGCTGAACCCCCAATAGAACCCAACCCCATATCAATAACTTTATGCTCAACAACATTATAAGCTTCCGCAATATTATGAGCGGCCACTAACTCTGAATTATGACGCTGCCCATAGTCAAAACTTAGCGCATAACACCTATAGCCCTGACTATTAGCAAGTGCTAAAACAGTGATAGAATCAAGCCCACCGGATAATAAGATAATTGCTTTTTTTTTCACAATTCAACTGTTGGTTATTTACCTGGGGCATCACCCCAAAGTATTTTATGTAATTGCATCTGAAATCGAACCGGAAGTTGATCTCGAAGTATTTTATTCGCCAATTCAGTAGGGTCTTGACGCCCCATGATTGGAGAAAACAGAACCTCACAACGTTCGGGTAACTTGTATTTAGCTATTTGTTCTTTGGACCACTCATAATCTTGCTCATCACCAATAACAAACTTGACCTGATCCTTCTTTGTTAAATATGCTAAATTTTCATAGCGGTTACGGTGATCCTCTTGTGAACCAGGGACTTTTAGATCCATAACCTTCACAACTGAAGTATTCACTTTTTCCAGATCTATCGCCCCACTGGTTTCCAGTGATACACTATAGCCCTTATCCACCAATGAATCCAAGAGCTCAATACATCCCCCTTGCGCCATAGGTTCACCCCCGGTCACCGTGACATAACACGTATCATAGCGAGCTACTTCCATGATGATATCTTCAACGGTCATTTTCTCTCCACCCTGAAATGCATAGGCAGTGTCACAATAACTACAGCGCAAAGGGCAGCCCGTTAAACGAATAAACACGGTCGGTAACCCAACGGAATTTGACTCGCCTTGCAACGAATAAAAAATCTCAGTAATACGGATCATATTTTTTACGGGGTATTTTTTAATTCAACTAATTTCTTTGCCGCTAAATGACCTGCCGTCGACCCCGGATAACTAATAGTTACTTGGGTCAGAAAGACCCTGGCCTTATCAATCTCATTTTGCTCAACCGCTAAATAACTGCGCTTCAATAAAGCAACAGGTATCTGGGAACTGGAAGGGTATTTCAGTATTAGCGACTCAAATGACTGATCTGCTAATTCAAGCATCTGATTGACCAAATAAGCCTCTGCCAACCAAAATTGTGCTTGATCAGCATACTGCCCATCAGGGTAGGCCATCAAATACGCCTGAAACAAATTAACAGCATACTCGGCAAAACCATTACGTAAAACGCCATAAGCCTGTTGAAAGTCTAATTCCTCTGTATCCAAAATGCCATTAGGACTAAACCAAGGCTCAGGTAAAAGCTCTCTCAACCCGTCATGTGGCTGGGGAAGGAGGTTCTCTGACTCACCCACATTGTCAGAAATACTTTCTTCTGGCTTATCAATTGTCAGATCATTTGTTCCAGATGAAAACTTATCTTCTAAATCAGCGCTCACAAAACCTGTACTTGTGGCCAAAGAGCTAACAACCGTTCTGCTTTCGCTTGGTCTTCGCAGACTTCCAAACTGCTCAATAACATAAGCTTGGGCCTCAACCCGCCCCCTTAACTCTTGCATCTCTTGTTGCAATTGTTCCAAACGACCCAAGATCTCATACCACTTAGCATCCTTGCCTGAAGGTACGACCCCATAGCTAACTGGCGCAATCAGTTCTGCGTCAACTGCTTGCTCCAAAACGACAACATCATCATATGAATCTTCAAACTCTTCATCAACAATAGTAGATTCTTCATCAACCTGTAGCTCCGATGCAGCCGAACTCTCGCCGCTCTCATGGCTAACTGGCGCAATCAGCGCTTCCTCAACTGTTTGCTCCAAAGCGACAACATCATCATATGAATCTTCAAACTCTTCATCAACAATAGTAGATTTTTCATCAACCCGTAGCTCCGATGCAGCCGAACTCTCGTCACTCTCATGGCTAACTGGCGCAATCAGCGCTTCCTCAACTGTTTGCTCCAAAGCAACATCATTATAGGAATCTGCAAACTCTTCATCAACAATAACGAGGTTTTCACCAGCCCGTAGCTCTGGTGCAGCGTAACTCTCGCCACTCAGCACCAATAACAAAGACAAGAGCAAGTAGACCATCATGCCTTATTCTCTACGATTGTGCCTGATAGGTGATTTCAACGCGACGATTTAATTGCCAAGCGGCCTGATCATGGCCATCTTCACTCGGCTTCATTTCACCGTAACTGATTATCTCAATTTGCTCTGGGAAAACACCCTGCATCTCAAGCATTCTAGCAACCGCTTTAGCACGGCGCTCACTCAAAGCAACATTGTATTCAGGCGAACCCCTTTCATCAGCATGGCCCTCTAAAATCACTCGTTGCCCAGAATTCGCAACCAAATACTGTGCATGAGCCGTTACCACTTCAGCAAAAACAGGCTGTACTTCACTACTGTCAAACATAAAATAAATAACTGACTTAGACAACAGACTATCTGGATTATTAAATTCCCCTCCCATCAATGAACCATTGGTAATTTCTTCTAAATCACCTAAACGTTCATCTTGAATGGCACCGCCTTCAGAATAGCCACTGGTCACCGCATCGCTACCACCAAACCCCTCTGTTTTCTTGTTAGTGGAACTACATCCCACCACAAAAACTACGACTGAAAAAACCATCATCCACTGCAAACATGCTTTCATATCAATTATCCTCTATATAAACCTTTAAAAACCCAAAAAATTCTTACTGCGACCAAGCTGGCTCCCGAACATCACCCTTATCAAAAGTTAATACCTGGTTCATGCTACCATCAACTGAAGTGGCAGACAGCACCCCTTTATCATTCATAATTTTAGCATATAAAACCATACCACTATTGGCTGAAAAAGTTGGCGACTCATCCAAGGGTCCTTTCGTTAATATCGAGAAAACCTTTGTCGCCATATCCATAATAGCAATACGATAATCACCGCGATTGCCGTGCACCATAACCAGCTTACGCCCATCTTTAGAAAAACTGCCGCGGGCATTATAATCGCCTTGATAAGTCAATCTTTTAGCCGAACCACCATGACTTGGAATGGTATATAACTGTGGCTTCCCACCTCGATCGGAGGTAAAGACTATTTGCCGACCATCAGGCGACCACGCCGGTTCGGTATCAATCGCATAACTTTTGGTTAATTTCTGCCAAGAGCGATTGTTAAGGTCAACCACATAAATATCCGGACTACCGTCTTTAGAGAGGGTTATGGCTAACTGCGAACCATCAGGCGACCACGCCGGTGCACCGTTAATTCCCCGCCCTCTGGGAATTGTACTGCGCTGACCGGTTGCCAGTGTTTGGATAAAAATACGGTGTTTCTTTTTCTCAAATGAAACATAAGCGATCTTTTTGCCATCAGGCGACCATGCCGGGGACATGATAGGTTCTCTAGATGAGGCAATAACCTTAGGATTAAAACCATCAGAATCAGCCACTTTTAGACGATAGATGCTCACGCGTTTACTTTTTTTCTTCTGGGTCACATACGCAATACGAGAATTAAAGACGCCTTTAAGCCCGGTGAGCTCCTCATAAACCAAATCACTTATCCGGTGCACTGTTCGCCTAAGCCCGCGAGCCGTAGCTGGCAAACGATAACCCAATAATTGCTTACCCCGATAAACGTCAAATAATTTAAACTCGATAATAAACCGGTCCTGATTCTGCTTTATTTCGCCAATCACTAAATAATCCTGTGCTAAGGCGCGCCAATTTCCCAGTTTAATTGCTTCTGTACGACTGGGCTTATTAATCATATCCCGCACCGGCAGGGTTTTAAAATGACCACTACGCGTCAAATCTGTACTCACAATACTCGCCACATTAATGGGCGCATGACCGGCGCCGTGCCAAGCAAAAGGCACCACAGCAACCGGTATTGCCGATTTTGTCCCGCCAGTGATCTGTATCGTTAATTCGGCCGATACCGAATGACTAAAAAAGACAAGCATTGCCAGCCATAAAACAATTATTTTTTTCAGATTTCTTGCTACCATAAAATCAACCTGCACTTATTGCGGATTAAAAATAAAACTAAACACCTTAAATTTTTGGAAAATTAGCGGGTCCGTGGGTACCGGTAACGGTGATGCCTTCCTCACCGCATTCTCAGCTGAACGGTCAAAAATAGCATTACCACTGCTCTCTATAACCTGTGCACTTTTCACCTGTCCCCCTGCAATCAATTGAACACGTATAGTACACGTCAAACCGTTACTGATAGCACTGGGCCGGGTCCAGTTACGTTTAACCTGACGTTCAATACGAATCATGGCACGGGTAATTTCCGATTCCTCATATTTCTGCCGGGCTATACGTTTCCGCTTCGCTTCCGCTTTAGCCTTTCTTTTCGCCTCTGCGGCTTTCTTTTTACGCTCTAAGGCTACTTTTTCTTTTTTAAGCTTAGCCAACGCTGCCTTTTGTTTGTCTTGGCTTTTCTTTAACGCCGCCTTCTCTCGTAAGGCCTTTTGCTTTTGTTTTTTTAGTGCCGCCAAAGCCTTTTTTTCTTTTTCCGTCGCCTTCGCTGACTTTGATTGCTGATCTTTAATACGCTTTTCTTCTTTAAGCCGCTCTTTTTTGAGTAACTTCAGTCTTTTCTCTTCTGCACGCAGTTTTTTTTCTAATGCCCGCTTCCGGGACTTCTCAGCAGCCCGTTGCTTATTCTCATTTTCTTTTAAACGTTCCACTTCCTGAAGAACTTGCGCCTCATCTAAAGCCTCAGCCTGAATAATTTCAGGCACTGCGGGCATCGGTCTTACCACAGGGTCACTGGATAGACTCACCGTAAAAACACCCAATATCAGCACATGCAGTAACACTGAATAAGATAAAGGCTTAAAATTCCTATAAAAATCAAACATGTTAGAAAGCGAGCTTAATAGGCCTTGTATGGACTGGTCATCAGCCCAACATTAGGAACGTTTGCCTTTTTTAACGCAGCCATAACATTGACTACCCGCCCATAAGCAACAGACTCATCGCCTCTAATCAATACATTGGTTTCAGATTTATAACGTAAGACAGCTGCCACACGGATTAAAAGTTCTTCTGCTGTCACTAATTCATCTTGACCGCCCCCTATACTGAGAAAATACTGCCCGTCTTTATCAATAGAAACAACCGTAGGCGGCGTATTATCCTGAGCGACTGTTTTAGCCTGTGCCTTCGGCAAATCAACTTCAACACCCGTTTGTAGTAACGGTGCTGTCACCATAAAAATAATCAATAACACCAACGTCACATCGATGTAAGGCACGACATTAATTTCAGCCATCGGTTTACGCCGTCCCAAAAGCCGGCTCATTATTTGTGTACCTGACGTTGCAACAAGACCACAAATTCTTCTACAAACAAGTCATAACGCCCGGAAAGACGGTCCAACTGATTAGAAAAACGATTATAAGCCACAACCGCTGGAATCGCAGCAAACAAACCCATTGCCGTGGCAATCAACGCCTCAGCAATCCCCGGTGCCACCTGTGCCAATGTCGCTTGCTGGGCATTCCCTAGAGATCTGAAAGAATTCATAATTCCCCAAACGGTTCCTAACAACCCGACATAAGGACTGGTCGACCCCACCGTTGCCAAAAATGACAATCGTGCATCCAGCAATTCCAACTCTCGAGATAACTCAATCCGCATAGCCCGCTGGGCATTTTCCACCGCAATCGCACCGTTACTATCACTCTTTTGTTGTAATCGTGAGAACTCACGGTAGCCCGCAATAAAAACATTCTCTATCCCTTCAGCCTCGACACCGTGCGAGGTTAAATTCCGGTAAAGATCACTTAAGTCCATCCCAGACCAAAACAACCCTTCAAATTCATCCGCGATCTTAGTCGCCTTATCTAACTCTTTTCGCTTGGAAAAAATAATCGCCCACGACGCAATAGAGGCCACCAACAACACCAACATAACGAACTGAACGGCGAAACTCGCTTCCAAAATTAAATTAAAAATAGACAGATCGGCATTCATGATTTTAATTTCCCTAATAATTCACTTGGAATAACTTTTGGCTTTAAGGTATCAGCGGCCAAGCAACCAATACGTATTTCACCGACACACAAAACCGTATCAGCCCGTGAGATAACTTGTTTAAACAACAAACTAACCGGTTTAACTTTGACAACTTCAGCACTAACTTGTAAAGACTCATTAAATCGTGCCGGACTCAAGTAATCAACCTTAACCGAACGAACCACAAAAATAATATTCTCAGTAGCAATCAGTTCATCTTGCTCATAACCTAACTGACGCAGCATTTCGGTACGCGCACGCTCAAAGAAACGTAAATAATTGGCATAAAAAACCACGCCACCGGCATCGGTATCTTCGTAATAAACCCGAACCGGCCATTGAAATAATTCAGTCAATTAAATATATCCTCATTTGGGCGAGTCTCTGCAGGTAATTTCAAACCCAAATGCTGATAAGCTTTACCGGTCACCACACGTCCTCTCGGTGTCCGCATCATAAACCCTTGCTGAATCAAATAAGGTTCCAGTACATCTTCTATCGTTCCGCGCTCTTCGCTCAAGGCTGCTGCCAGACTATCCAAACCCACCGGACCGCCGGAAAAGTTTTCAATCATTATCCGCAATAATTTATGATCCATCGCATCTAAGCCACTTTGATCAACATTCAACATCGTTAACGCCTGCTTGGCAATCTCTGCGGTCACTTTTCCTTCAGCTTTAACTTCAGAAAAATCCCTGACCCGCCGTAATAATCGATTAGCAATCCTTGGTGTTCCTCTTGAACAACGCGCAATTTCGTAGGCCCCTTCAGGCTCAACATCCATCGCCAGAATTTTAGCTGACCGGGTAACAATCTCCGCCAATTCAGAGACCGAATAAAACTCAAGCCGTTGAACAATACCAAAACGATCCCGTAACGGTGATGTTAATAACCCGGCGCGTGTCGTTGCCCCCACTAAAGTAAAGGGGGGTAAATCCAATTTAATCGAGCGCGCCGCCGGACCTTCACCAATCATAATATCAATCTGATAATCTTCCATCGCGGGATAAAGCACTTCTTCAATTGCAGGACTCAAACGATGAATCTCATCAATAAACAATACATCATGGGCTTCTAAATTGGTCAACAACGCGGCCAAATCCCCGGCTTTATCAAGAACCGGGCCTGACGTTTGCCGAATATTGACAGCCATTTCTGTCGCAATAATATTAGCTAATGTTGTTTTGCCCAAGCCTGGCGGCCCAAAGATCAAAACGTGGTCTAAGGCCTCACTGCGCCCTTTAGCGGCCGTAATGAAAATATCCATCTGGGTTCGTAATTCCGTTTGACCAATATAATCTTGCAGCCGACGCGGCCGAATAGCTCGGTCAACGCGCTCCTCATCAATATGACCCAGCGCACTAATCGGGCGATCACTGTCAATAAATCCGGTCATCTAACCGCTCCTTGCAAAGCATGGCGAATAATTTCTTCGCACGACAAGGTATCGCCAGAGACTGCTTGAATCATCCGGGATGCATCCTGGGGTTTGTAACCTAAAGCAATCAAGGCACTGGTCGCCTCTTGTTTGGGATTAGAAGACGGCTGATGGACATCAGAATCGGGTGCTGGGGAGATATTAACGCTCCCTATGGCGGACAACCGGTCGCGCATTTCTATGATTAATCGTTCTGCTGTTTTCTTACCAATCCCCGGCAAACGGACTAATGAAGGGACATCATTATCCTGTATGCATTGCTGAAATTGCTCAACACTCAACCCAGACAAAATAGTAAGGGCCAACTTTGCACCGACACCATTAACCTTAACTAAGGTACGAAAAAGCAATCGATCACGTTCAGTAGAAAAACCATATAAAATATGCGCATCCTCACGAATAGCCAAATGCGTATAGAGTAAGATCTCTTCGCCAATGGCAGGCAAGCCATAAAACGTCGTCATGGGCGCTTCAACCTCGTAACCCACTCCGTTGACTTCAAGCGCTAAAAAGGGCGGCGATTTTAAAACCAGTTTGCCCTTTAAAAAACCAATCATGGCTAGTATCCCGCTTGTTTAAGTTTTCTTGCGGTTTGGGAATGATGACTATGACACATCGCAATCGCCAAAGCATCACTCGCATCGATCTGAATATCGCCCCGTATTTGCAATAAAATTTTAACCATATGCTGTACCTGACTTTTATCAGCATTCCCTTTACCGACCAGCGCTTGTTTTACTTCACGCGCGGCGTATTCAAAAACCGGCATCCCCTGAACCTGAACGGCACAAATAGCCGCCCCTCTGGCTTGCCCTAATTTCAATGCTGAATCGGCATTCTTATGCATGAATACTTGTTCTATCGCCATCTGGTCCGGTGAAAATTGTGACACAATCTCAGTCACACCATCAAAAATCTCTTTCAATCTATCCGGAAAATAAGCGGCCTTAATACGAATACCGCCACTGGCAACATAACTTTGTTTACCGGCCTTATCTTCAATAATGCCATACCCGGTAATCCGCGACCCAGGATCAATACCAAGAATAAGCATCACCAATCCCTTTCTTTAATTAAGTTGCGCCATCACTTCTTCGCTGATATCGGCATTAGAATACACGTTCTGAACATCATCTAAATCTTCGAGTCGCTCCAGTAATCTGAGCATTTGCTCTGCCGTTTTAATGCCTAGAACAGCTTCCGTTGTCGCTTGCCAGGTCACTTCCGATGTCTCAGGAATCAACTGTGCAGTAATCATCGCTTCCTTCACAGTAAAGTAATCTTCCGGTGTGGTCAAAACATCTATAGAGCCATCATCATGACTAATCACATCCTCAGCACCGACGTCTAATGCCGCATCCATGACCGCATCTTCGTCCACAGAATCACTGTAACTCAAAACCCCTACTTTATTAAACAAATAAGCCACCGAACCATCGGTTCCTAAATTACCACCTGCTTTGGAAAAAGCATGACGAACTTCAGCAACCGTCCGGTTACGATTGTCGGTCAAACATTCCACCATAACCGCCGTGCCTCCAGGACCATAACCCTCATAAAGAACCTCATCATAGTTAACACCATCCTGTGAACCCGATGCTTTCTTAATCGTCGTGTCGATGGTGTCTCGCTTCATATTAGCGGTAAGCGCTTTATCCATCGCTGAACGAAGCGACGGATTATTGACCGGATCCGCACCTTTTTTAGCGGCAACAAAAATCTCACGAATCAATTTAGTAAACAACTTCCCTCTTTTGGCATCCTGAGCACCTTTTCTGTGCCTAATATTTGCCCATTTACTGTGTCCGGCCATAACTGTCTCTGAAGTATTTAAAATCAATAAAGTATATCATTTTCTTTTTCTAACTCGAATGCTCGTCCTCAGTGAATCAAATCCATTAAGGGTGTTAGAGAATCCCCTTCAAAAAAATAATCCGCGCCTTGGCGTACCGCCAAACGATTAACCACACCGCCAAAACCAATGAAACTAGCGCCCGCTTGCTTACTTTCCAAATCAGTCTGACCGTCGCCGACCATCACCATATCAAGGCCATTGGGATTTATTGTTCTGCACACATCAGCCTTACCGCCACTACGCGCTAACGGTGAGCCCGCATCGAAACCGCGATAAGAACCGTCGGGTGCAAAATAAAGCTCAACCGCATGCACATTTTCATCCGGCAAACCCAATTTTCTCGCCATCGGTAAAATAGCTTGTCGAATACCACCGCTAATAATGTGTACCGTTTTATTCTGTGCCAATAACTGTTCAAAAAGCGCTTCAACACCCGGAACGCTTTCAGCGATATAACGCTCAGCCAACCACGCTATTGCCCCTGTATCCGGACGAATTAATGCTAACCGCTGCCCATAAACCGACTCCAATGCCACCTGACCATTCATCGCCGAATGGGTTAACTCAGCCATTTGCTGACCCATTCCGCTGCGAACACCTAATTCATCGATACCTTCAAGCCGGCTTAAGGTACTGTCAAAATCAAAGCCAACAATGGCGTAAGCCGGTTTTAGACTCATAGCTGAATCTGTGAAACGTTATGGACACTGGGAAGATTATTCAACGCCGCCAATAAGCCATCGTCCAGCGTCTCAGAAATACCAATGACCGCCATCGCTGTTCGATCTTCTTCTTGTGAACCCACTTGCATTCTTGAAATATTAATGCGCGCTTCACTTAAAACCCCGGCAATGGCGGCAATAACCCCCGGTTGGTCATCATGCGGGGTAATCAGCAGCGTGCCTTCTGGAACAACTTCCACTTCAAAATCATCAATACGGACCAAACGTGGGTGACAATCCCCCAATAAAGTACCTGACAGTTGGATCGACTCGCCGCCGAACCAGCCCGTTAAGCGAATTAATGACAAATAATCATGCGTCTCATCAGAGCGGGTTTCTGCCAATGAAATACCTTGGCGCTTGGCAAGATCAGTCACATTAACCCGGTTCACCGGAATTGAAAGTTGCTGATCTAAAACACCCACTAAGGCTTCCACTGAAATAGGGTGATTAGGAACTTCCCCCGCCTTACCAAAACAAGCAATTTCGATTCGTTCAATCGGCTTAGTCGCCATATTAGCCAACATTTTTCCTAAAATATTAGATAACTTCATGAAGGGCTGGCATTTACTCAACTCTTCTGCGGAAACACGCGGCAAATTCAAGGCATTAACCGCCTCGCCGGTGCTAAAAAATATGGCCGCCTGACGGGCAATTTCAATACTAACCGCATCTTGAGCCTCAAATGTTGAGGCCCCTAAATGCGGTGTGAAAACGATATTATCCAACGTCAATAACGGTGAGTCTTCCGGCGGCTCATTTTCATAAACGTCCAGTGCTGCGCCCGCGGCTTGACCGTCCTTCAGAGCAGCATAAAGTGCAGCTTCATCAATTAAACCACCGCGCGCACAGTTCACAATACGCACATCATTTTTCATCTTAGCAAATTGTGCAGCACCAATAATGCCACGCGTTTTATCGTTCATCGGGCAATGCAGCGTCAAATAATCAGCTTCAGCAATCAAGGTATCAAAATCAACCGGCTCAACACCGAGTTCTTTAAAGCGTTCAGGCGTGACAAAAGGGTCATATGCAATCACACGCATTCTCAAACCTAAACCGCGCTGAGAAACAATACGTCCAATCGTACCAAAACCAAAAACAGCCAAGGTCTTATGCGCCAATTCTGTGCCCATTAACTGAGAGCGTTCCCATTTCCCCGCTCGGATTGACCGGTCTGCTTCCGGTAAATGTCGGCTCAACGACATCATATGCGCTACCGCCAATTCTGCCGTTGTGGTCGCATTCGCATCCGGGGTATTCATCACAATAACCCCCCGCTCAGTGGCTGCCTTAACATCAATATTATCCACACCAATACCGGCCCGGCCGATCAGTTTAAGTTTTTTAGCTGCATCCAAGACCTTTTCTGTCACCTTCGTTGCGCTACGAATCAGTAACGCATCATAGTCACCAATGATCTGGCAGAGTTGCGCTTCATTAAGACCGGTTTCAATATGAATCTGGATGTCAGGATTTTTATTAAGCAGGTTAATCCCTGCTTCTGATAATTTATCGGAGATAAGAATTTTGTTCATGCGTGATTACGATTAGGTAAAAAAATAATGAGTAAAGCTGCACATTCTAACAGTTTTGCTATAATTGCTGCATTGATTTTGGAAAGTAAACACACAAAAAAGCTATTCTCTGCTGGAAACTAAAAGATAATACCCTTGAAAAAAAAAGAATTAATTATTGGCCTATTCCTTTTCGCTCTGATTTCTACCTCAATCTGGGCTTGGCTGCAAGCAGGTAAGCCCAAAGCACCGAACACCACCTTTGCAACCATTACCGGAGAAATGCTGCCGCTCAACACCTTATCCGGTAAAGCCGTCATTGTTACTTTCTGGGCAACCACCTGTCCGGGTTGCATGAAAGAAATACCTCACCTTATTGAACTTTATCAGCAATACCACAGCCAGGGTCTTGAAATCATTGCTGTCGCCATGTCCTATGACCGACCTGACCAGGTGCTTGCGATGGCAAAAAACAAAAAAATGCCTTATAAGATAGCGCTGGACACAAAAGGCTTAAATGCCAAAGCCTTTGGGGATATCCGGTTAACCCCGACCACCTTTCTGATTTCACCGACTCAAACCATCGAACTGCATAAACTCGGTAATTTTGACACGAACGCTCTCAAAGAACGCATTAACAAATTACTTTAAGGAATCACTATGCTCTGGCTTAAAGCACTTCACCTTATTTTTATGGTCACTTGGTTTGCGGGTTTATTTTATTTACCCCGATTATACGTTTACCATGCGATGGCAGAAGACCAGACCAGCATTGACCGATTTAAAATCATGGAACGAAAGCTACTGTTTGGCATCATGACACCCGGCATGCTCTTAACCCTCGGCTTTGGTCTTTGGATGCTCAAAGACTACGCTTGGGCCATCTATGCCGCCAGTGGTTGGTTACATCTAAAACTAACCTTAATTGCTGGACTAGTCATTTTTCACGGCTGTTGTATTAAATGGTGGCTTGATTTCAGAAATGACCAAAACCATCGCAGCCACCAATTCTTTCGTTGGATGAATGAAATCCCAGTATTCTTTCTTTTCACCATTATTATCCTCGCGGTTGTAAAACCTTTTTAATACCATCACCCCGTGACTTGTTCTTTTCCACGTAAACTACCCATAACGCACCGTAACGCTTTTAAATTAAGCCGCCTTTCCTTAAATTAACAACCCCATGCCTCCGGTTACCCCGTTGTCTCTGCTCTACCTTGCCGTTCCTGCTGCATTGTCGGGGATGTTAAATAACGCCTTCAAGGTGATCGACCAGTATGCGGTACAAGGCTTAGGTACTGAGGCTCAGGCGGCGATTGCTTCCACGACCTTTGTATTAATTATTTTTTTCGCCGGCTATGCCATTATTTCATCGGGCGCAATCACGTTAATTTCTCGGGCCGTTGGTGCCTCCGATACCCCATTACAACAACAGTTTATCGGCAATGCACTGATCGGTTCATTGCTGGTCGGGGTACTCATTTTGTCGTTAAGCTATCACCTGGCCCCCTGGACCACCGCAACATTAGGACTCACCGGGGATGCTGCGGTCATGGCCGAAACCTATTTGCGCTGGCACGCGCTGTTTTGTTTACCACAAGCAATCGCACCCACGCTGGATGCTATTTTTATCGCCTATGGACGTACAAAAACCATTCTCTTGCTGCAAATAACCGCCTCATCACTCAACTTCCTACTCAACCCTTTCTTTATTTATTCGTGCGATTTGGGCATTGGCGGCGCCGCACTGGCCACAGGACTCAGCCAAACGGTTTCAGTTTTTATCGGTTTTGGGCTACTGTTTCGAATGATAAAACCGACATTCACCCATTACCGCCCAACAACTGCGCTCATCCGTATCGTTAAAATAGGCCTGCCATTGAGTTGGAGCACACTCCTTTTTGCCGCTGTCTATACCGCCATCATCAAATGGGTTATCACCCCCTTAGGAACACCGCTTAATGCGGCCCTCGGCATCGGCTTCTCCGTTCTGGAAGGTTTTACCTGGCCTGTTTTCTGGGGCTTTTCAGTGGCTATCGCCAGCATCGTCGGCCGCGCCATGGGTGCAGGGCAACTTACCTTTGCACAATCTGCCATTCACTACGCTTTTTTTATGTTAACGGCCGCCGGCTTGATCGCCTCGGCGATCTTTTGGTTTGGCGCCGAACCGCTCGCCCAGATTTTCACCCAAGACCCCGTCGTGCTTCAACACACCCTTCTCTACGCCCATATTCTTGCCTTTTCACAATTATTTGTTGCCTATGAAGCCTTATCTGAAGGGGTACTCAGTGGTGCCGGCGCCACCTTAACGATCTTTTTATGGTCCGCCCCCTTTAATTTACTAAGAATCCCTTTATGCTGGTTATTTGCGATTCACTATGACTATGGTGCTGCTGCTATTTGGTGGGTCATTAATGCCACGACTGTCGTTAAAGCCGGCGGCAAGACTTACGCCGTCTGGCGTGGAAAATGGAAGACACTGACGGTTTAACAACAGGTCATAGTGTTGCGCTGAGAGGCACGCCCGAGCCGATGTAGTTGATAATCATTCTCATTTAGATTACTATATGGGCCTTATTAACTTTATTGCTTAACCCATGTTCTCAAAATATCGCTTCCTTTCCGGCTTGTGTTTGTTGGCACTGTCTGTTTTTTCAACCCACGTGCATGCTCTGACTGTTGATGAATTAGCGGCACAATTTGAAAGCTATAAAAAACAACAAGCCCTTGAATTTGAAAAAATTCGCTCCGAAAACCAAGCGCTAGTCGCGCAGAATAAAACCTTAAAAAAAGCACTCAAAAACACCCAGGCACAGGTTGAAAACAATGCAGTCGCTTTTGAAACAGTTGCAGATGCCTTTGCCGAGAGTGGCGGCGGCTCGAATTGGACTAATGACACCAGTATCGGGGGCTATGGTGAACTGCACTACACCAACTTAAGTACTGAAAAAACCAGTGGTAATGACCATAAAGAAGAAGTTGATTTTCATCGTTATGTGCTTTTCTTTAACCATGAGTTTAATGATAAATTACGCCTGTTTACTGAACTTGAACTCGAACACTCACTTGCCGGAAACGGAGACGATAAAAAGGGCGAGATTGAGCTTGAGCAAGCATGGCTACAATACGATGTAACCCATGAGGCGGCAGTCCGTGCAGGGATCTTATTGATGCCCGTGGGTATTTTGAATGAAATCCACGAACCGGATACTTTTTATGGAGTCGACCGCAACTTAGTGGAAACAAAGATTATTCCAGCCACCTGGTGGGAAGCGGGATTAGCCGGCCAGTATCAATTTGATAATGGCCTTCAGGTTGATGCGATGATTTCCAGTGGCCTAGACATGAGTGATGCGGGTAAATTTGGATACATTCGTAAGGGCCGGAAGAAAGTATCGCAACAAACAGCTAATGACCCTCTATTTGCCTTGCGGTTAAAATATACTGGAATTACCGGCCTTAGATTATCAGGTACCATTATCCACCAAACCGATATGGCGCAAAGTAAGGCCGTCGATATCGGCAGCGGCACTTTAGTTGAAACCCATGCTATCTATAATCAACATATTGGCCCTGGCACTTTTACTGCAAAAGGGATGTATAGTCAGTGGTTTATCGATATCGATGATGCGTCAAAACAAGGTGCTGATAATCAAACCGGTTATTTTCTAGAACCGAGTTACCGGATGCCTACACCATACGGGGATGTCGGTATTTATGGTCGGTATTCTTATCTTGACTACTACACGGGTACTGCTGCTAATGAGTACGACGTTTGGGAGGGCGGCTTAAACTGGTGGATCGATAAAAACGTAGTCGTAAAAGCTGACTGGCAACACCAGAACAAACGCAATGGCCTGGGCGACATAAAGGGCTTTAACTTAGGTCTTGGCTACCAATTTTACTAACACTATCCGTTGTCATTAATCACAAACAATCCCAGAAAATTATGCTAAAAATAATCTCATTGCTCGGTTTGGTCGCGTTTATTCTGACAGGCTGCGCTACGCAGGCGCCTAAAACCCCGGTACACACAACCATAAGCCCTGATCAGCACTGGGTGACCAGTTCTACCCACACCTATCATCAGGGCCTTGGCTATTTTGATGCTTATTTAATCGCCGACGTCAGCCGGCCTGACAGCCCGCAATACCAACTGAAAATATTAGAATATCAAAGTTACTGGCGTTTTCTTGATAGCGCCTTTGACGCTCAAGGCAAGCGCCTGCGCGTTACCCGCAAAGATAATGATCGCGGTGAACAATTAATGATCACCCTCAACCGCTCAATACTGGAACAATCCCATCAAGGGCTGAAGATTAATACCTTTGGAAAACGGGGTAAAAAATCATTTATGCTTCCCGGCGCCCATGTGGTCGATTTTTTAAAGACCATTGATCAGTTCAAAAAAGACAATTCCGGTCTCAAATAAGCCCCGGATGATACGCATCGCTATTTAAACAACCGCTACGGATCCGGTATGAAAAGTCTTAAACTATTTTTAGTCGCCACCTTACTCTGGACACCGCTGCTATCTGCAGAACAGTACCTGTCCGAAGCGTCTTTTGTGGCCAACGCGTTTAAGACCCCACCCAGACCTAAATCGTTGTGGCTGACGCCAACAATAAAACCCATTGTCCAACAACTATTACAACACCCCCCGACCTTTCTTCGAACCCGTTATTGGCAAGAGCAACAGCGTACGGTCTGGATATTAGAAGAAATCGGGAAAAACGAGCCGATAACCGTAGGGGTTATTATCGACAACCACCACATTGTCCAACTGCAAGTCTTAGCATTTCGAGAAAGCCGTGGCTGGGAAGTTAAACACAGCTTTTTTACTGACCAGTTCATAACCTCTACACTGTCCACTGAACAAACCCTCAGTCAATCGATTGACGGCATTTCAGGCGCCACCCTGTCCGTTAATGCCTTAACTAAAATCGCCCAACTGGCTCTTTTTTTTGATCAAACGATTAGCAAATGAAAAACGCTCGAAAATCGCCGTGGCGACTGCTCTATAAACTCCATCGCTATCTGGGGCTTGCCGTCAGTGTTATTTTAATTCTGTTGGCCATTACCGGTATTGCCCTAAATCACACCGCTGACTGGCAACTCAACAGCCGCTATATTAAATCGCCCACCCTACTGAATTGGTATGGGGTTAATCAACCCAGTGCTATTCGTAGCTTTAAAGCAGGACCGCATTGGATCAGTCAACTGGATCAACAAAGCTACTTTAATACTCAGGCTTTAATCACTAGCAACCAATTACTGGTCGGCGCCATCAGCACCGAACCCTTCATTGTTTTAGCTTTTGAAAAACAATTGCTATTGATTTCTGACAACGGCACCGTTATTGAAAAGATACCGTTAGAAGCGCCTATTGATTCAATCGGGGTCACCGAACCAGACACGGTTTTTATTCGCCTAGACACCCAGATAAAAGTCAGCCATGACGGGCTACTCTCTTGGCAAACCGTCTCGGACCCCAGTGTTCAATGGAGTCAAGAAACCGCACTGACTGAACCGTTAAACGCCCAACTCCAACAAACACACCGACAACACATCATCCCCTATGAACGCTTCTTACTCGACCTGCATAGCGGACGACTCTTTGGGACTGTCGGTATTTTTATCGTTGACCTGAGCGGTATTCTACTCATAGTATTAACCCTTTCCGGGTGTTGGATCTGGCTCAGACACCGATTAAAATCACGGTTTCATAACAAAAGGCTACGCTAAATGATCAACTGCCCTCCTGTTGTCTTAAGTTTTTCAGGCCATGATCCTTCCGGGGGCGCGGGTATACAGGCCGATATTGAAACACTGTCGAGTCACCAATGTCATAGCGCCAGTGTTATCACAGCGCTCACCGAGCAAGACACCACTAATGTTTACCGTATTCTCCCGCAACAACCGGCCGCTATCATTCAACAAGCGAACCGTGTTTTTAACGACATGCCGGTCAAGGCGATTAAAATAGGCCTGATTGGCCATGCCGACATCGCCTGTAGTCTGGCGCAAATTATTACCGAACACCCTGAAATACCGGTTGTATTGGACCCTATTTTAGCCGCCGGTGGCGGTACGCCCGTCGCTAATCAAGCCCTGATTCAAGCGATTGTTGAACACCTGTTACCGCTGACCACGGTAGTAACACCCAACAGCAAAGAAGCACGTCAATTAACAACGACTGATGACCTTGATAACTGCGGCAGACAATTACTCCAATCCGGTTGCCAGTATGCACTCATTACCGGTACCCACGAACACACCCGTGATGTAACCCATAAGCTGTACCACCAAGGCCGCTGCATTGAGACGCTGTCATGGGACCGACTACCCCATCACTATCACGGCTCGGGATGCACACTGGCAACCAGTATTGCCGCCTTATTAGCCCATCAATTAGAGCCGGTAACCGCGATTATTGAAGCACAGCAATACAGTTGGGACAGCCTCGACAACGGCTATCAAATAGGTCAAGGTCAACACCTCCCTAACCGTTTTTTCTGGATGCAACCCAGCACATGAAGTTCCCAACAAGCGGTGTGTATGCCATCACCCAGACTGACGGCAAACAGGACGAGACCATTGTATCCGATACCTTAGCCGCTCTTAAAGGCGGCGCAACCGTAATTCAATACCGTCATAAAAACCCACGCGATAGCTCCACCCTGCTCGCCCAAAAAATTCATCACCATTGTCAGAGCTTTAAGGTGCCGCTACTTATCAATGACAATATTGAATTAGCACACGCGATCGGTGCCGAGGGCGTTCATCTGGGCCAAGACGACGCCAGCGTCAAAAAAGCCCAAACCGTACTCGGCCCCGATGCCATTATCGGCGTCTCGTGTTATGACTCTTTAGACTTAGCACTGAAGGCACAAAAGCAACAAGCCAGTTATGTTGCCTTTGGTCGTTTTTTTTCCTCTGAATCCAAACCCAAAGCACCGCCCGCACAACTCGCCACACTCACCCAAGCCGCCCAGAAAATCGCCCTTCCCATTGTAGCGATTGGCGGTATTTTACCCAGCAACGGTCAGCTGCTACTGAATGCCGGCGCGGATGTACTCGCCGTAATTGGAGGTATTTTTGACCATGACCCGCTAACAGCGACCCAACGCTATTGCAAACTCTTTACCCCCTCCGACCGGATCCCCGGATGAAAATCATCGCGCTACTGTGCACTTTACTACTTGCGGGTTGCATACCCCCTGCCGAATTCGAACAAAAACTGACCGGGCAGCAATTAGCCTTTGACCGAAAAAAAGGCAATTGTTTAGCTTGCCATCGCATTGCTGACGGTCAATCGCCCGGTAATATTGGCCCCCCTCTGAGCAATCTACAGCAACGTTTTAACAACAAGGAAGACCTCGCGAGCTTCATCGAGGATCCCACGACCGTCAATCCTGCGACCAGTATGCCGCCTTTTGGCAGGAATAATATTCTGACCCAACAAGAAATCAAAACGATCGTCAACTTTCTGTGGACACTACCGGCAACTCAAACCATAATCCCCTAGGATAGACGTTGCAAAAAACTCATAATTTTGACTCGGTTAATGATTAATCCCTTATGACACAAACACGGCGCCAATTTATAAAAAAATCCTTATCGTTAGGCGGGGCTTTTTTAGGCTCATCCTTAGGGGTGTTAAAACCCCTGCTGGCCCAGACCGAAACCCGCTGGCCCATCAGTAAGTTTGCCCATTTAACCTACCAAACAGCCCTTAAACGCATCACCGGTGGACAACCACTGATTCCTTCCAAAGACATTACCCTGACCATTCCACGCATTGCTGAGAATGGCGCCCTAGTACCCTTTACCGTCTCTTCGACCCTTGACATGGCTGAAAGTGTTTTTATTCTGGTTAAAAACAATCCGGTTCCACTGATTGCCCGTTTCACCCTGTCACCACAGATCAACAGCCAACTCTCAGCACGATTAAAAATGGCTGAAACCAGTGACGTTGTCAGCATTGTCTTGGCTAACGGTCACTATTACTACACCGACAAAACGGTTAAAGTAACGCTTGGCGGCTGTGGAGGCTAACATGTCCAGTATTAAAATTCGCACCAAACGCCAAGCGGACAGCACTCAAATCCGAACCCTCATTGCCCACCCGATGGAAACAGGATTGAATACCGATAGCAAAACTAAAAAAACCATTGCCGCACATTTCATTCAGCAATTAACGGTACGTCATAATGATATCATTATTGTAACCACTGACCTGGCCAGCGGAATATCCAGAAATCCTTATTTTTCTTTTGAAATGAAAGGCGGTGAACCCGGCGACAAAATAACCATCCAGTGGACTGATAATCAAGGCAACAGCGACTCCCAAGACACGCTCATCCAATGAAGCAACTGCGCTACGGACTCCTTTTTCTAAGCAGCCTCATGATTGCACCGATAGCAAGCGCCCCACTGGATGACCTCAACGCCTTACAACAGCATTTTTTTACCCAGTTCCCCACCCTTTCACGACAAGATTTTGCCAATGGCGTCTATGCCCTTGATTCGGATGCCAAACAATCCTGGCTCGCCATTGAACAATTTCCACCGTATGAAATTGCTATTGATCTGGGCAAACAATTGTTTACCCACCCTTTTAGCAATGGCCTGCACTACGGTGACTGTTTTCCTGACTATCAACAAGGTATAAGTCAACACTACCCGTACTGGGATCTCAAAACCCAAACCGTAATCACCTTAAGTCAGGCGATTAACCGTTGCCGCCAGCAGAACCAAGCGCCGCCACTCCCACCCACATCCCGGGCCTTAATTAACTTAACGGCCTATTTAACCTTTCTGTCAAGAGATAAGCCGATCGCCATTACCGTGCCCCCTGAACCCGGTGCCAGAGCGGCGTATCAACACGGAAAAAAGTACTATCACCAACGGCGGGGACAACTTAATTTTTCCTGTGCCAGTTGCCATGTTCAAAATGCCGGCAAGCGCCTGCGCACTGAAACCTTAAGTCCTTTGCTTGGGCAAACCAGCAACTGGCCAACATACCGGTTAAAATGGGGTCGGGTGGGGACTTTACACCAGCGTTTTATTGGCTGCCATCAACAAATCAAAGCTCAGGCGGCCGCCCCTCAAAGTGAGATCTTTCGTAATCTGGAGTATTATATGAGCTATATCAGTAACGGCCTTCCCGTTAACGGACCCAGTATACGAAAATGATTAAAAGCCAAACGAACTGCTCAGACCTCAATGAACCCGATTTAATTACTGTCACCACGGCACTTCAGAAAATATTGGCGCAAATTAAGCCATTGCAACAATACCAGCGAATCGGTCTGGATCAAGCCTGCGGTCGTACCTTGTACCACGCAGTGATTGCCCCGTTCAACGTGCCGCCCCATAGAAATTCTGCCGTTGATGGCTATGCTATTAACAGCACTGATTTACCCGAGTCTGGCAACACCTCTGAACTGGTTATTGCCGGTTGCGCTTATGCCGGTCAGCCCTTCACCAGCGCCCTTGCACCCGGTGAGTGTCTTCGTATCATGACCGGCGCACCGGTACCTGAACCACTTAACGTGATCATTATGCAAGAACAGGTCGAACGTTTTAACAACACGATAACCATTGATCACAACCACAGGCGCCATCAAAATATCAGACAAGCCGGTGAAGACATCGCCCAAGGGTGCCCGGTATTACTCGCTGGAAAATTACTGACTCCCGCAGACATCGGCTTATTAGCATCTCTTGGCTTAACAGAGATAGACGTCACCCGAAAACTCCGCATCGCCATTGCCTCAACCGGCGACGAACTCCACAGCCTAGGCAGTGAATTAGCCCCTGGCGGTATTTATGACAGCAATTGCCATACCCTCAAAGCCAGTTTAGAACGCCCGGATATCACGGTTGTCAATTTAGGGATATTGGATGATAACCCCGCATCATTACAACGCTGTTTTGAAGAAACCGCCACACACTGCGACCTGATCATTTCAACCGGCGGCGTTTCTGTGGGCGATGCTGACCATACCCGTACCGCCTTACGCGCCTTAGGTAGCATTGAATTTTGGAAAGTCGCGATCAAACCCGGGCGCCCACTTGCTTTTGGCTGCCTGAATAAAACACCTTTTTTTGGCCTGCCCGGTAATCCGGTTGCCGTACTGGTTACTTTATATCAATTCGTTTTGCCCGCAATTGATAAAATGCTCGGCATAACCGACCGCCCGGTTTGCCCGGCATTTACCGCCATATCAACCGAAGCCATTCGCAAACGCCCCGGACGCACAGAAATTCAACGCGGCATTATCTCCCAAGCAACAACCGGTCACTGGCACGTTAAAACAACGGGACAACAAGGTTCTGGCATTTTGCGTTCGATGAGTCTCGCCAATGCTTTTATTATTCTTGAGCATAACCGTGGCCCGGTCAAAAAAGGAGATCCGGTGACGGTTCAACCCTTTGCCGGTTTACTGTAAATACCTATTGCTTAATACCTACGCCTTTCTTCAACAAATACAAACTAAAAATAATTAAGGCGACAATAAAACTCATGATCATCGTTAAGGCCACGGTAATATCAATATCAGTCACGCCAATGAGCCCATAACGAAAACTATTAACAATGTATAAAATCGGATTGGCCAAAGAAATCTTTTGCCACAGTTCCGGTAACATATCAACCGAATAAAATACCCCGCCCAAATAAGTCAGTGGCGTCAAAATAAAATTAGGAATAATAGAAATATCATCAAAACTATCGGCAAAAACGGCATTAATAAAGCCTGCCAAAGCAAACAAAATCGCCGTTAACAAAAACACCAGGCACGACAACCCTAAATGAATAACAGGGATGGTGGTAAACAATAATGAAATGCCAATCACGACCGTTCCCACCAATAACCCTCTGCAAACCCCACCGCTCACATAGCCTGCCAAAATCACCCAATTAGGGACCGGCGACACCAACAGTTCTTCAATATGGCGCTGAAATTTTGTCGAATAAAAAGAGGAAACGACATTCGCATAGGAATGGCTGATCACCGACATCAAAATAATACCCGGAACAATATAATCCATATAACTGGCGCCAGAAATATCCCCAATACGCTGACCCATCAGCGTCCCAAAAATTAAAAAATACAAGGCCGTAGTAATGGCGGGCGGCAACATGGTCTGTGGCCAGATCCGCATAAAACGACGCACCTCTTTGGTCACAATCGTTAACAATGCAATACGGTAACGCATCAGACTTACCCTCCCACCAAATCCAGAAACAAACTTTCCAGTCGATTCGATTTGTTTTTCATACTCGTCACCGAAATTCCCTGTCGGGTTAATTCAGAAAATAACTGATTAAAACCTTTTTCACCCGGGATACCCACTTGTAACGTTTGGCTGTCAAGTTGCACAATTTCATAGCCCTCAACGACCGGTGGCTTAACAAGCCTATCGGCTAAATCCAAAATAAAATGATTCACCTTTATTTGCGCTAATAAATCGGACATTTTGGAATGTTTAATAATCGTACCCTTATCAATAATGGCAATATTCCGACACAAACTTTCGGCCTCCTCTAGATAATGCGTGGTCAGAATGATGGTGGTTCCCTGCTCATTCACCTCACGCATTAATTGCCACATAGAACGACGAATTTCAATATCCACCCCGGCGGTGGGCTCATCTAAAATCAACAGTCTGGGGTTGTGTACCAACGCTCGGGCGATCATCACACGGCGTTTCATACCCCCGGATAATCGTCTGGAAACGGTATGCCGTTGATCCCATAAATGCATTTGTTTCAAACACTTTTCAGCGCGTACCAATGCCTCTTTATAAGCAATGCCATAATAACCGGCCTGATTCAAAACAATATTTTGTACCGTTTCAAACTGATTAAAATTAATTTCTTGGGGCACCATACCAATGCATTGCTTGACCTTTTCGGAGTGGCGCACGAGATCATGACCAAAAACACGCACCGTACCGGCCGATAAATTAATCAACGAACAAATAATACCAATGGCTGTCGACTTACCGGCACCATTCGGCCCGAGTAAGGCAAAGAAATCACCGTCTTCAACCACTAAATCAATACCGTGCAGAGCGGTAAAGCCATTACCATAGGTCTTGGTTAAATTACGAATGGATAACGCTTTCATATGACAACCCGATTGAAGCTAAAAAAATCTGGCGCTATCTGCTGATAACCCCATTAAAATCACCTGGCACAGGATGCCTTAAGCATACTGAAGTGGCTATTCTCTCATTAAAACAGACAGAATCAGCCCTTTATATTGGCTAAGGAACGAGAGATAATGTGAGACGATACTTGACAACATTGTTAATTTAACTCAATAATTTTAACAGAATCTTACACAAACCGTTTCAGTAATCAATAGGACATAAAAACTGTGCCTCAAAAACTCCCTGAATTTGTTGCTGCTGTTGATCTGGGCTCAAACAGCTTTCATATGCTGGTCTGTAGCCTGACCGACGACAAATTACAAACGATTGACCGCCTTAAAGAAATGGTACGCCTCGCCTCAGGTTTAGATAAACATAAGTACCTCGATGAAGAAACCCAACAACGGGCACTCAATTGTCTTGAGCGTTTTGGCCAACGCATCGGACAATTCCCTGTCAGCAGCGTTCAAATTGTCGGTACCAACACACTCAGAACCGCCAACAATGCGCAACAATTCATTGCCAAGGCCGAGCAAGCACTCGGTCATCCTATCCATGTTATTTCCGGAACAGAAGAAGCCCGTTTAATTTATCAGGGCGTCGCTCACAGCCTTGAGACCAATGCCAAAAGACGCTTTGTCATGGATATTGGCGGCGGCAGTACCGAATATATTATTGGTACCGGTAAAAAATCCCAGCGCAAAGAAAGCGTGCCGATTGGCTGCGTTTCGATGAGCCAGAAATTTTTTAAACATGGCAAAATCACTCAAAAATCATTTTATCAGGCTATTTTGCATGCCGAACAATTACTGGAACCGTATCAACGTGATTTTCACTTTACCCATTGGGACGAAGCCATTGGCGCTTCTGGGACACTGCGTTCTATCAATCAAATATTGATGGAAAATGGCTGGAGTAATAATGGCATCACCTTGGACGGCCTGCAAAAACTCACCCGCTACCTGATCAAGAAAAAACACTTAGAGCAAATCAATCTTGACGGTCTAGACCCCGAACGCGTAGACATTCTTCCCGGCGGACTGGCAATCATTTACGCCACCTTCATGAGTTTAGGGCTACAGCAAATGACGGTTTCTGAAGGCGCCTTACGAGAAGGCTTGATTGTTGATTTAGTCGGTAGAATCCATAACCACGATATCCGCTCTGATACCATCAAGGTCCTGGCTAAGCGTTATCATACCGAGAAAAAACACGCTCACCAGATCAAAGAAACGCTCAGCTCACTGGTGTCACAACTCACGCTGCCGCCGGCCATTGAACCCGACATTGCTTTGCAGTGGCTAAACTGGGCCGCTGACTTACATGAAATCGGCCATGACATTGCCCACAACCAATATCAAAAACACAGCGCCTATATTATTGAGAATGCCGATTTACCCGGCTTCTCACGACAAGACCAACTGCTCCTGGGTGCCTTAGTCTTAAGCCATCGCCGCAAACTCTCATTCAAAACGTTTAACAACTTACCCAGCCCCTGGGATAAGACCATGGTCTATTTATCGATTTTGCTACGCCTCGCCGTGGTCTTGCACCGTAACCGTAACGAGGCCGACCTCCCGCCCTTTGAATGTACCTTAACCGGACAAACCCTTGCGCTCAAATTCCCAACCGACTGGTTAGCACAATACCCGTTAACCTTAGCAGACCTTAACGACGAGGCTAAACACCTGAGCAATATTGGTTTTCAACTTTCTTTTGACTAACGCTTCTTTAATGCTCACCGTTGTCCGGCTCTTTTTTTTCGCACTTGCAACACCGCTACTGCTTCTGTTTTTACTCGCGTTTTACGTGACCGACAAACACCCCCGTGTTGAAAACCATTGGCTACTCAGCCCTCAAGATATCAATCGTGCCCGGATGATTCTCAATGGCCAGGCTTCCCCGGACCCACTCGCAACGCTAAAGACCTTGCGCCTTGAAAAAAAAGATCTTAATATCGCCGCCAACCATTTACTCAACCAATATTTTAATAGCGCCGCGCAAGTCTTTTTAAAAGAAAATCACTTTCGCCTTGAAGCCAGCATTCAACTCCCTTTTAACCACCTTAATCCTTATTTAAACTTCGCCTTTACCTTAAGCAACCAAAACGGTAAGCCAACCATCTCTGCGTTGACCGTCGGCCCTCTGACGTTGCCCAATGACCATGCCAATGGCTTTCTGGAAGGGCTGATCAACCACAGCGATCTGAACCAATACTATTTATTAGCCGCGCGTCACATCCGTACCCTTTCTATTACCCGTGATGCCTTTACCCTCACCTATTACTGGACGCCTAAAGCCTATGCTGCCGCCCAACAACTGCTCACTCACAGTGCCAACCTCGAAGCCCTGACTTTTTACCAACACCACTTAGTCCAAACCCTCAAGCAACACGACCGGAACTGGCGTTTGTCTTTAGCGACCCTGTTACAGGCACTCTTTAAAGAATCCTTAGCCAGGGCACCGGACTTAGACCCTATCAAAGAAAATCAAGCCATTATTATGGTCACCGGTCTTTACACCCTGCAGCAAAACCTCGCCGCTTTTTTCCCTAAAAATGCAGCCCCCGAAAAAGCCAAATATCTGCCTGTTTTTATGTATCAACGGGTCGATATGGCCAAACACTTTATCTCCTCGGCGCTGCTCTCAACGGTCAATAATGCCGCCTTTTCACAGCGCTTAGGTCAGCAAAAAGAACTCCACGACGGCACGGTCGGAAAAGGCTTTAGCTTTATTGATTTAGCGGCTAACCGCGCCGGTATCCGCTTTGCCAAAGCCGCCACCGACTCTGAAAAAAGCGCCCGCCGTTTGCAAAAGACTATGGCACAAATCACCAGTTATCAGGCTTTTATGCCCGATGTCAGGGACTTTCCGGAAAACATTAAAGCACCGGCCTTTAAACAACACTACCACTCCACAACCAGTACCGCCTACCGCCAACAACTGCAGTTGATTGATCAAAAAATAGCGGCCTGTGCCATCTACCAAGACCGCTAATGAACCTTGATGAGCGCGCATAAAAAAAAGGCGCTCACCGCGCCCTTTTTTACAAGTTTTCCTACCGGTAAAATGTTGACCCGTACAAAGCCTGCTCTCTACCTCGTGACAAAACGCGTATTCGGTGTTGTCGGCAGACGGTGTGGATTCCGGTGTTCTGGAAATTCACCGGTCAAGGCATTTAAGAAAGCGACGATATCAGCGGTTTCTTCTGTCGATAAGTCTTTATTCAACTGTAATTTAGCCATCACCTTAACCGCACGATCTAACGTCCCTACCGCACCGTTGTGAAAATAAGGGGCCGTCAAGGCAATATTACGTAAGGTGGGGACCTTCCATAAATTGTTGTCTTCAGACTTTTTAGTCACTTCAGCGCGGCCCTTATCTTTATCGAAATGATAACGGGCTCTGAGCGCATTGTTTTTAAAGGTTGGGAATTTCATAAAAACCCCGGTGGTACTAAACAATGGCGCAGCATGACAACTGGTACAGCCGGTTTCTGCAAAAGCATTCATCCCTCTGATTTGCTGCTCGGTCATCGCAGTTTTATCGCCGTTAACGTATTTGTCATAAGCGCTATTCGGGGTAATCAGGGTTCTTTCAAAGGCGGCAATGGCTTTAGTGGCATTGTCTTTTGAGATCGAATCGGCACCAAAAGCGGCGTCAAAGGCGCTTTGATAACCTGGAATGGTTTTTAACCGTGCCACCACTTGCTTCCAGCTTTTCATACCCATTTCGATTGAGTTAGTCACAGGGCCTGCGGCTTGCTCTTCTAAACTGGCTGCTCGGCCATCCCAGAACTGTACCTCATTAAAGGCTGCATTCCATACCGTAGGCGCACTACGCCCGCCGGTTTGACCGTGAACCCCCATAGAAACTTTACGGTTATCGTCACCGCCTAACAGGGTACTGTGACACGACGAACACGATACCGTTCCGGTGGATGAGAGTCTGGGGTCATGGAAAAGCATTTTTCCAAGCTCTATTTTAGCCTCGGTCGTGGGGTTATTCGCCGGGGCGGGTGCTGTTTCCGGCAAGGCCGTCCAACTGGCTGCTGATGCCACACCGGTAACACTCACAAGGGCTATGACTGCCAGCCAAGGTTTTACTGTAAACATAATTGATCTCCTCAAATTTTTATTTTTTCACGCGCCTAAAGTCGCAAAACCCCTTATATTTTTATTGGTTACAGGGCCTTAAGCCTTAGTTTCTCATTTTTCCCCTGAGGAATAAAGGGCTTTATCGTGTTCTTTATACCGGTAAAAACAGCGCTTTAACCGTTTATATCGTGCAAAATCCGTTGAAATTAGCAAATGCATTGCACCGTGCATTCCAAAATGCACACAGAGCCACCCAGTCCCTTGCTTTAAAACGCTTAAACACCGCTCGGTTTTTTTTAAAATATGACTCACTAAGTCTGCAACCGCGCCCCTTACCGGGCTTTAGTCACTCTCCCTACTGACCTTGGCACAGTAACTGCAATTCAATAATCAACGATCAACACAACACCCTAACAACGAAAGGCAACTTTATGACTATTAAACCCACCCAAAAAGGCTTTACCCTGATCGAATTACTTATTGTCGTCGCCATTATCGGCATTTTAGCCGCCATTGCCATTCCGGCCTACAGTACCTACACCAAAAAGGCGAGATTTACCGAAGTGATTAGTGCAACCAGTGCTGTTAAGCTTGAAGTAGATGTCTGTTATCAAACAGAAAATTTGGTAGCTGAGTGTGATGCATTTGCAACGGGTGGCATACTAAGCACCGCAGCCATGGCTCAAGCTGGAGATCATGTAACGACCGTGACTCTTGCATCTACAAGCGATACCGCCGGTCCATTTGTGATTACAGCAACCGGTGCAGCCACGGTTGACAGTAAGACGTACATCCTCACAGGCACCCCCACAAGTGGGACTAATGCTTGGGTGGTGTCTGGTTCATGTCTTGCCGCCGGTCTTTGCTAAGACTTTTACCTTATAAAAAAACAAACCCCCAATGCTTAGCCCCCCTTTCGGGGGCATTTTTTTTCACGCCAGCGTTTTAAGTAAGGCTTTTAACACAAACTCCACACTGCGCGCTCTCACTTCACCCCGATCCCCTTTAAAACGGCGTTTGTCGATTTTAACCGCTTGGCCCTTTTGGCCTATGCCGAAAAAAACCGTACCGACCGGCTTTTCTGCCGTGCCGCCCCCTGGCCCGGCGATACCGGTAATAGCAATGGCCAGTTCTGCTTGACTGTGGCCGTGCACACCCTCCACCATCGCGCGGGCGGTTTCAAAGCTCACCGCGCCGTATTGGTCGAGTAAAGTAGAACTGACCCCGAGCATATCGACTTTCGCCTGATTACTGTAGGTGATAAAGCCCCGGTCAAACCAATTAGAGCTTCCCGGAATGTCGGTTAAGGCCTGACACAAAGCGCCGCCGGTACAAGACTCTGCAACCGCTACAGTTATTTTTTTATCGGCCAGTAAAGCTGCCATCTCACTGGCTAAAACCGCTATTTTTTTATCCACCCCACACCTGCCGATAATTTATCACCTGTAAAAACTCCGATTCAGTAAAATAGAGCCATGAGTATAAAAGAAAAGCCCGCCAAACAACATACCCCGATGATGGTCCAGTACCACCGCATTAAAGGCCAGCACCCTGACACCTTATTGTTCTACCGTATGGGGGATTTTTACGAATTGTTTTTTGACGACGCTCAAAAGGCCGCCCGCCTGCTCGATATTACCCTCACCAGCCGCGGCAGTTCAGCCGGCAGCCCGATCCCGATGGCGGGAATCCCCTACCACGCCGCCGACAATTATCTGGCTAAGTTGCTCAAAGCCGGTGAATCAGTCGCCATTTGTGAACAAATTGGCGACCCAGCCACCAGCAAAGGCCCTGTTGAACGCGAAGTGGTGCGCATCATCACCCCCGGCACCTTAACCGACGATTCGTTTCTTGAGGACAGCCGCGACAATTTATTAGTCGCTATTCATCAGCAAGACGAAAATCTGGCAATTGCCAGTTTAGCGTTAAGTAGCGGCCAGTTACGCGTTGAAACACTTAATCAAAGTAGCGAACTCCCCGGTGTAATCGAACGTCTGCAACCGGCTGAATGTTTAGTCAATGAAGACATTCCCTTGGCACCGGTACTGAAATCCCGCACCGGTGTTACCGCCCGACCGCCCTGGCACTTTGACCCTGCCAGTGCCCGGCAACTGATCTTAAGCCAATTTAACATTCACGATTTAAACGGCTTTGGCTTAGAAAACCTGCCGCTGGCCATCGGTGCTGTCGGCTGTTTACTGCAGTATGTTAAAGAGACCCAAAAACAAGCCCTGCCGCATCTTCAGGGCATTAGCGTTGAAAAAAGTGATGCCACCGTGGCGCTCGATGGTGCCAGCCGTAAAAACTTAGAGCTCGACCAACACCCCAGCGGCGATTTACGCTATACCCTGTTTGGCGTGCTCAACAACACCCAAACCGCCATGGGCAGCCGCCACCTTCGGCGCTGGATTAATTTACCCCTGCGCTGTCAAAAAACCCTGCAGCAACGTTATCAGGCGATCAGCGCACTCTTAGGAGGCGGCCACTATGAAACCCTGCAACAGTCGTTAAAACAAGTGGGCGACATTGAACGCATCAGCACCCGCATTGCCCTTAAATCAGCCCGGCCGCGAGACCTGATTGTCCTGCGCCATACCCTCGCAGCGCTGCCCGACATCCAACAATTACTGACACCGCTCGCCGCTATTGCCCGGTTAAAAACATTAGCCTTGGCCATTGGCACGCAGCCTGACGTCTTAACCCTGCTGCAACGTGCACTGGTCGACAATCCGCCGGTGTTGATTCGAGACGGCGGCGTGATTGCTGAACACTACCATACCGAACTTGATGAGCTCCGAAGCTTAAGCCAAAATGCCGACCAATTTTTACTGGACCTTGAAACTAAGGAAAAACAAAACAGCGGCATTACCACCCTCCGGGTCAATTATAATCGGGTGCACGGTTTTTATATTGAAATACCGCGCTCACAATCAGAGGACGTACCGCCCCATTACACCCGCAAACAAACCCTTAAAAATACCGAGCGTTTTATTACCGAAGAACTCAAAGCCTTTGAAGACAAAATTCTTAGCGCCCGGGAAAAATCACTCGCCTTTGAAAAAACACTGTACGACGATTTACTGAACCAACTCGGTAACGGGGTTCCCGCCTTACAACGCTTAAGCCAAGGGCTTTGTGAACTGGATATTTTAGTTAATTTTGCTGACCGCAGCAGTACCCTAAACCTTGCCTGCCCTACCCTTAAAACCAGGCCCGGTATGAGTATTCAAGGCGGGCGCCATCTGGTGGTGGAGTCGGTCTTAGAAACGCCTTTTGTTGCCAACGATTTAAGCCTTGCGCCCACCCGTCGTATGCTGATTATCACCGGCCCGAACATGGGCGGTAAATCGACCTATATGCGCCAGACGGCGCTGATTGTCTTAATGGCCCACATCGGCTGCTTTGTGCCTGCTGAATCTGCCGACATCGGCCCTGTTGATAAAATCTTTACCCGCATCGGTGCTTTTGATGATCTGGCCAGTGGCCGCTCGACCTTTATGGTGGAAATGTCTGAAACCGCCTATATTCTCAACAATGCCACCGCAAACAGTTTAATTTTAATGGATGAAATCGGCCGCGGCACCAGTACCTTTGATGGCTTGTCTCTGGCGTGGGCCTGTGCTGAATATCTGGCCAACCAAACCCAGGCTTTTACCCTGTTTGCGACCCATTATTTTGAATTAACGCAATTAACCAATGCTAAAAAAACCATTCATAATGTCCATTTAGATGCGCGTGAACACGATAACAAGATTTTCTTTTTACATGCCATTAAAGAGGGTGCCGCCAGTCAAAGCTATGGCTTACAAGTTGCGGCCTTAGCCGGTGTGCCGTTACCGGTGATCGAAAAAGCCCAAGAGAAATTACAACTTTTAGAACAACAAAGCTACCGCGACCAACAAAACAGCCTGGGCAGCGATCAACTCGATCTGTTTAATTTTGAAGAGCATAAGCCAGCCCATGAGGCCATAACCCTTTTAGAAACCCTCGAACCTGAGCAACTCACGCCATTAGAAGCACTGCAACAGCTCTACGCGTTAAAAAAACTGCTCTAAGGCAAACAAAGTTATTCAAAGGCTAAGGCTTTTTCCAACTGCTCTGGGGGCATATAGCCTGCAAAAATAGTGCCTTTTTCAGTCACCATCATCGGCGTACCACTCAAGCCTAAGGCCGTCGCCAGCGCCATGTGTTTTTTAACCGGATTATCACAGGTTTTTTTAACCGGATCCTGACCTGATTTCGCCGCCGTCAGCGCTGCATGCCGGTCGTTGGCACACCACACTGAAACCGCCTTATCATAAGACTCAGACCCTAAACCGGCTCTGGGGTAAAACAAATAATGAACACTGATTCCGCGTGCTAAATACTGATCAATTTCACGGTGTAATTTCCGGCAATAACCACAATCGATGTCGGTAAAAACGGTAATCTGATATTGTGGCGCATCCGCAGTAAAAATAAGCATTTCTTCCGGTGCAATACCGGCTACCGCTTTAACACGCGCACCGCTTAAACGCGCCTCGGTGAGATCTTTCCGCGCGGCGATATCGATCAGTTGGCCTTGTAATAAATAGTTCCCGTCACTGGAGACATAAACGATCTTAGAGCCAATAACCACTTCATAGACGCCCGGAATTTCAGAGCCCTGAATCGAATCAACCGTTAAACTCGGCATCGCCTTTGCTAAGGCCGCTCTAACCGCTTCTTCCCCCGCATAAACCGGAGTGATACAAACCACAGCCAATACTATTTTTAAAAATCTAACGCCCCATAGCTGCATACCGAAGACTCCTTAACTAAATAATCGCTGAATATCTAACATAACCGCAAGCGCCATCAGTGATAACAAGACGACAAAACCAAATTGCTGAAACATAATCTGAATACGTTCTGACACCGGACTGCCTTTAATCGCCTCAATGGCATAAAACATTAAATGGCCCCCGTCTAAGACCGGAATCGGTAATAAATTCAACACGCCAAGACTCACACTCACCACAGCGAGGAATTTTAAAAAATGTACCAAGCCTAAATCAGCTGACTGGCCGGCATATTGCGCAATGGTCAAAGGGCCGCTCAGATTGTCAACCGAGGCGGTACCAACCACCATAAAACCGACCATCTTCACCGAAGCAATGGCAAATTGATAGGTTTTATCACACGCTGTTAAAAAACCCTCCAGCGGTGGCAAGGTATATTCCACCCGCATCGATTGAATTAAATCGGCAGGGACTTTGGCACCGGCACCGATTTTTCCCTGAACTCCCGAGGTGGTCTCCAACCGGTCTGGGGTAATGGTAAGATCCATCACCACACCGCCGCGCTCAATGACGAATTGCAATCTCTCCCCGGGGGATTTTTTCACATAATCGACCACATCCATCCACTTACTAATCGGTTCCCCATTGGCACTTACAATGTAGTCATCGATGGCAAGTCCGGCCTTTTCAGCCGGGCCTTCCGGTACAATTTTGCCAATTACCGGTGCGATCGTCGGGGACCATAACGATAACCCCAACGCTTTATAAAACTTAGCCGGATCGGTTTCTAATACCGCCGGTAACTGTAAAAATCTGGCAGTTTTTTCACCGTTATCGGTTAATACTTCGACCGCAATCTTACGTTCACCATTTAAGGCTGTGGAAAACAAAGTTCCCATGGCCTCAGACCAGGTCGGTGCTAATGTGTTATTTACCGAAATAATTTCATCTCTTTCGGTAAAGCCCGCATCTGCCGCAAGGGTCGCTGATTCAGGCTCTGCTATCACCGGACGAATACCAATATCGCCAATGAAAAAAACAGCCCAATACAAAAATACCGCTAAGATTAAATTGAATAACGGTCCTGCCAACACGATAGCAGACCGTGACCACAAGGGTTGTCGGTTAAATGCAAACGGCAAGTCTGACTGCTGCACCGGCTCCATGCGCTCATCGAGCATTTTGACGTAACCGCCTAAAGGAATGGCGGCAATAACATATTCAGTCGAGGCGGGCGTTTTCTGATAACGCCACAACACTTTACCAAAACCAATGGAAAAACGAAGTACTCGGACCCCTAATTTACGCGCCACCCAAAAGTGGCCGTATTCGTGAAAGGAAACTAAAACACCGATCGCAACCAGAAAGTAAAACAGCGTGTATAAAAAAGACGGTGATTCCACGCTTATGCCATTTCACTGATAATTTCTTCAGAATGCTCTCGCGCCAACCGGTCTGCATCCAGCACAACATCCAGATTCTCAGCCCTTCCCCCTGAAATCAAACTCATACAACGTTCAATCACTTTGGCAATATCGGTAAACCGGATCCGTTCTTGTAAGAATGCGGCAACCGCAATTTCATTGGCCGCATTCAAAACGGTCGGCATAATACCCCCGGCATCAATGGCTTGGTAAGCCAGCCGTAAACAAGGAAAGCGTTCTAAATCAGGTTCTTCAAAATCCATCCGTTTGACATCAAAAATATTTAACGGCTCAGCCCCTGATTCAAAACGCTCCGGCATTGCCAATGCATGAGCAATGGGAATACGCATATCGGGATTACCCATTTGAGCCAGTACGGTACCATCGACATAATCGACCATCGAATGAATAATACTTTGTGGGTGCAGAACTATTTGGATTTTATCAGACGACATATTAAACAATAAACAGGCCTCAATCATTTCCAGACCTTTGTTCATCATCGTCGCCGAATCTACCGAAATTTTCTGACCCATGTCCCAGTTCGGGTGCGCCACGGCCTGTGCGGGCGTGACATCCACCAATTGCTCCACCGGCATCGTTCTAAAAGGACCACCCGAAGCCGTGAGTAAGATTCGCCGTGCCACCGGTGCCTTCTCCCCTGCTTGATAACCCGCTGGCATACATTGAAAAATAGCATTATGCTCACTGTCGATCGGCAGTAACTGCGCGTTAGACTCAGCGACAGCTTCCATAAATAAATCACCTGACATGACCAAGGCTTCTTTATTGGCCAACAACACCGTTTTGCCGGCTTTAGCTGCGGCTAAGGTCGGCAATAATCCCGCTGCACCGACAATCGCCGCCATCACCGAGTCCACTGCCGTTAAGACAGAAACTTGCTCAAGCCCTGCTGTTCCGGTTAAAACGTCAATCGATGAAACTTCAGAGGACGCAATTAAGCGCTTAAATTCTTCTGCTTTTTGAGTATCGACCACCACGGCGTACTGGGGACGATGATCCAGACATTGCTGAAATAAATCAGCAATATTGGTATTGGCTGTCAACGCAATGACTTGATAAAGGCTGGGGTGGCGCGCCACTACATCCAGCGTACTGACTCCAATCGAGCCGGTTGAACCGAGAATACAAATACCCTTCATGAGACTTGGCGAATTAAAATAACACCCAAATAAAATACCGGAATCGCAGAAATCAAACTGTCTAAGCGGTCCAGTACACCGCCGTGACCGGGCAGTAAGGTTCCAGAATCTTTAACGCCCTGACGGCGCTTCAGTAGACTAATAAACAAGTCACCATAAATAGAAACCAAAACCGTAAACATAGACAACATGACAAAATTAGCGGCAATAATGAGTGGAAAACCGTAATAAAACCCTAAGCCAATCCCCATCAGTATGGCTGAAATAATTGCACCGTACATACCGGCAATGGTTTTTCCCGGACTGATTTCCGGTGCCAACTTCATTTCGCCATACTTTCGTCCGACAAAGTAAGCGGCAATATCGGCCGCCCAAATTAGCAACAGAAAATACATAATCATTTCATTGCCGTAAAGCGCTCTGAGCCGGGTAAAAAACAACCATGCCGAAAGGAGTACAAGCCACCCTAAAATCAACTTAAAACGCTTTTTAATCTTAATTTCAAGTAAGGCGCCACCGGCATTACGAATCAGAATCATCGCAAACAACCACCAAAGTACCGGCCCGATAGCCAGCCAATCGATAATGCCCGACAACTCGTAAATATCTAAGTTATGTAACTCGTCAACCAGATACTCAATAAAATCTACCCATGAGCCCATCGCTTGCATCGATAGTCCTAAACAGACCAGAAAAATAACTTTCAAAATCCGGTCATTAACACCCGATATGCTCACCCATTCCCAGCCCGCCACTAAAATGAAAAATGCACAGAATAGATTAAAATAATCATTCGGCAATAAAAAAACCGCAGCGATAATGGCAGGAATCAATACAAGTGCTGTAATAATACGTTTAATTAACATCGTCTCTTCTAATCGTCTTAATAATTTAAGTTATAGTTTGTTTTTAGTATTGTTTTGGGCTGATTCGATCTGTTCCCCCGTATGACCGAAGCGCCGCTGCCTATTTTGATAATCGAAAATAGCCTCCCTCAAATAATCTTCGTTAAAGTCAGGCCACAGTACCGCACTATTAAAGAATTCGGTATAAGCCATTTGCCATAACATAAAATTACTGATTCTTTTTTCACCCCCGGTTCGTATAAACAAGTCCGGGTCAGCAATCCCTGCCGTTGCCAAATAGCCTTCAAACAACGCTTCAGTCACCTTAAGGTTACCGTCATTATTGGCAACCGCCTGTTGAATAAGTCTCTCAGCCGCCTGACAAATATCCCAACGACCGCCATAATTGGCCGCGATAATTAAGATCATCCCTGTATTTTCACACGTTAATTGTTCGCTTTCTTTTATTTTATCTTGCAGCGCCTGAGAAAAAGCACCGCGATCCCCGATAAAAAGCAGGCGAACCTTATTTTCATTTAAACGCTTAACTTCCTGCTTAAGCGTCGTCATGAACAAGCGCATCAAGATTTCAACCTCGTCCTTAGGCCTGCGCCAGTTCTCGCTACTAAAAGCAAACAGGCTTAAAACCTCTACGCCCTGTTGAGCACAATACTCAACGGTACGCCGCACCGCTTTTGAACCGGCATGATGCCCGGCCGTTCGCGGCAAGTGCTTCGCTTGCGCCCACCGGCCATTACCGTCCATGACAATAGCAATGTGTTTCGGTATTCTCACGCCATCAGTTCCAGCCTCAACGTCCATCACGGCATTTATTTCTTTATTTGCTGCGCCCAACAATACTAAAAAGACATCAAATCAGCTTCTTTTTCTTCCAAGAGCTTTTCCACAGCCTTGACATAACTGTCGGTTAGCTTTTGAATCCTTTCTTCACCTTTATGCGACTCATCCTCAGAGATCATTTTCTCTTTCAAGGCTTCTTTAATTTCAGAATTTGCATCCCGGCGAATACTGCGGATAGAAATCCGACCATTTTCAACTTCGTGCTTAACCAGTTTTACCAAGTCACGACGTCGTTCTTCGGTTAACGGCGGCAACGGTATACGAATCACCGTGCCGGTTGTTGCCGGGTTCAAACCCATATCAGAAGCCAATATCGCTTTTTCAATCGCCTGTACCATGCCCTGTTCCCAAGGGGTAACCGTTAACGTTCTAGAGTCTTCCACAGCGACGTTTGCAACCTGCGTTAAGGGAGTACCTGTACCGTAGTACGACACTTGTATTTGATTGAGTAAACTGGGATGCGCTCGCCCGGTTCTTATTTTCAAAAAGGCCTGCTTTACCGCTTCAACACTTTTAGTCATCCGTGCAGAAGCATCTTGTTCTATATCACTAATCATTACTCACCTCTAGCCGTTATTAAAGATCCCAAATCTTCACCTTGCATTAACCGCATAATGGCACCCGGCTCAAAAATATTCATCACCCGCAGCGATAACTTATTATCACGGCACAAGACCAAAGCCGTTGCATCCATAACGCCCAACCGTTGATCAAGCGCTTCATCAAAAGTCAGATGCTTATACAATACGGCATCACTGTGTTGTGCGGGGTCTGCCGAATAAACACCTTCCACTTTGGTTGCTTTGATCAAAAGATCAGCATTTATTTCAACGGCCCGTAAACTGGCTGCAGAATCCGTAGTAAAAAAAGGATTACCCATCCCGGCTGCAAAAATAGCCACCCGCCCTTTTTCCAAATGCCGGACGGCACGGCGACGAATATAATCCTCACAAACCTGATTAATTTGCAAGGCCGACATCACCCGCACCGGTTGATCAATACATTCCAAGGCATCTTGCATCGCCATCGCGTTAATGACTGTTGCCAACATTCCCATATGATCACTGGTGACACGGTCCAAACCTTCAGAGGCTTTTTGCGCACCACGCAGTATATTACCACCGCCGATAACCAAACCCACTTCAACGCCAGCATCACATAATTCTTTGATTTCAGTGGCTAAACGCTTCAAGATCTTGGCGTCTATACTGCCACCTTCTTCACTCATCAACGCTTCACCACTTAACTTCAGCAAAATACGTCGACAAATCATAGTCGTCATAACCAGTGTCCTTATCCTAAAATCAATGTAGCAACAAGAGGAGAGATTCTAGCACAGCCGTGGGGTAAAAGTTATCCGCCGCGAACTTGAGCCATCACTTCATCGGCAAAATTTTCTTCTTTCTTTTCGATGCCTTCACCCACTTCAAAACGCTCAAAACGAATGACGGCATTATCTTGGTCAGCAACGATCTTAGCGACTGTTTGCTTATCATCTTTAATAAAGGCCTGTCCCAGCAAGGTGACCTCTGCTAAATATTTCTTAATGCGTCCCGTCACCATTTTTTCAATAATGGCTGCCGGTTTACCACTTTCAGCCGCTTGAGCTGAAAAAATATCTTTTTCTTTAGCAATCATCTCAGCAGGCACATTCTCTTCGCCAACACAAAATGGTTTAGTCGCGGCAACATGCATAGCAATATCTTTACCTAACGCAGCATCCGCCTTCTGTAATTCAACAATAACACCGATGCGACTGCCATGTAGATAACAAGCCGTACCGCCTTGTGATGCAAATTTCTGAACACGTCTAACGGTAATGTTCTCGCCTAACTTAGCAATCATTTCACGGCGAACACCGTCTACCGTTTGACCATTTGCTAAACCTAAAGCATTGATGTCATCAACCGATTCACCGTCGGTCAGCAAAACCGCTTCCGCAACGGCTGCTGCAAAACTTTTAAATTCATCCCCTTTTGAGACAAAATCGGTTTCACAATTCACATCAACCATCGCGACTGCTTTACCGTCGTCACTGACTTTAACGCCAATGGTACCTTCTGCTGCAATTCGTCCTGATTTCTTATCCGCTTTGGCCAAGCCTGCTTTGCGCATTTGGTCTACTGCCAATTCCAAATCACCTTCTGCTGCTGCCAGAGCACGTTTACATTCCATCATGCCTGAACCTGTTCTTTCGCGCAGTGCTTTGACCATTGCCGCTGAAATTTTCATATCTTTTTCACCTTAAACTATCTTTTATCTATAAAAACGCCCCCACGAGTGGAGGCGTTCAATTAAATTCGCTAACGTAATTTATAGCGTCAACGAAAGTCGTTAACTTTCTACTAAAAACCTATTCGGCTGCGTCCACTTCCGCGCCAACATCTTCTGGCATCTCGACGAAATCATCTTTAACACCACCTAAATTCGCCGCTTTTGCTTCTAAAACAGCCGCTGATGCTGTTTGGCAATAAAGCTTGATAGCACGAATTGAGTCATCGTTTCCTGGAATCATATAATCAACCAATTCTGGAGAATTATTCGTATCGACAATCCCTATCACCGGAATACCTAATTTCTTTGCTTCGCTAACTGCATTTTTTTCATAGCCCACATCAAAAATAAATACGGCTTCAGGAACACCTCTCATTTCTTTAATGCCGCCGACACTGCGTTCCAATTTTTCCATTTCACGCTGCATGCCCAACGCTTCTTTCTTATTAAAACGTTGATTAATAGTGCCATCCGCAGTCATAGCCTCTAATTCTTTCAACCGATTAATTGATTTCTTAATGGTTTTAAAATTAGTTAGCATACCCCCTAACCAACGGTGGTTAACGTACGGCATACCGCAACGGTTTGCTTCTTCCACCACCGTTTGACGTGCTGCTTTCTTCGTACCAACAAATAAAATAGTGCCTTTCTTGGCGGCAATTTTACCGACAAAATTCATTGCATCATTAAACAAAGGCAATGTTTTTTCTAAATTGATGATATGAATGCTACTACGAGCCCCAAAAATGAACGGTGCCATTTTTGGATTCCAATAACGTGTTTGATGACCAAAATGAACGCCAGTTTCTAGCATCTGACGCATGGTTACTGCTGCCATGTATAATACTCCTAAAAAATTATTCTGCCTGACTCGGGGTCAAACAAAGGGTTACGCCTCCACCCATCCCATTTGATGACCTATCCGCTAAATTTATAGCTAAAATAGGCACCCTATCAAACGTGACGATTAAGTGTGAGAATTAACTGATCTTTATACCATATTTTACAGCCACCAACAATTGTTTATCTGATAAGATGCCATTTTACTCGAAACAATTTAAAAACCGCCCTTATGAGTATCACCATAAACACCCCCGATGATATCGCAAAAATGCGTATCGCTGGCCAACTCGCGGCTGAAGTTCTTGAAATAATTGAACCCCATGTCGTACCGGGTATCACTACCGAAGAACTTGATCAAATCTGCCATGACTATATTGTCAATACCCAACAAGCCATCCCGGCCCCCCTTAACTACCGCGGCTTCCCAAAATCAATCTGCACCTCAATCAATTTTCAGGTCTGTCACGGCATCCCAGGGCCTAAAAAGCTTAAAAAAGGCGACATCGTCAATATTGACATTACCGTCATCAAAGACGGCTACCACGGCGATACCAGCAAAATGTTTCCCGTCGGCACGATTAGCCCTCACGCCAAAAGACTGATTCAAGTCACCCAGGAATCCATGTTCAAAGGCATTGAGCAAGTCAAACCCGGCGCGACCCTCGGTGACATTGGCTATGCCATACAAAAATATGCTGAATCTAACCGCTACTCAATCGTGAGAGAATTTAGCGGTCACGGTATCGGTAAAAAATTCCACGAAGACCCCCACGTCTTACACTTTGGCAAACCCGGTCAGGGTTTATCTATAGACCCCGGCATGATCTTTACCATAGAACCGATGCTCAATATCGGCAAACGCAACGTTAAAATACTGTCTGATGGCTGGACCGCTGTCACTAAAGACCGCTCACTCTCTGCACAATTCGAACACACTATTCTGGTTACAGAAACCGGTTATGAAATTTTAACGCTACGCCAAGAAGAAAAATGACCGCACCCAGTTACCCAGAAGCATTAAAAAAACTTTTTAGCGCCGATAACGCCACGGCTTTAGTCAAGCAACAACTCCACAGCCGACAACAAACGATTTTCGCCCAATTCGACCCTAATCAGCCGGTAGACTCTCTACTACAGCAGCGCTCACAACTCATTGACGATACGCTCAGCGCCTATTGGGAACATATTTTAGGCGACCACTTTCAATTGGCCGCCTTACTCGCTATTGGCGGCTACGGGCGCCAAGAAATGTTCCCCCACTCAGATGTCGATATTCTCATCTTACTCACCCAAGAAGCATTAACCCCGACGCAAACTCATTTGCTGGAAAAGTTTACCAGCACACTCTGGGATATTGGTCTAAAACCCGGACAAAGTATTCGCACGTTAAAAGAATGTGCCGACCTTGCCGATGAGGACCAATCGGTTATGACCAGCATTATTGAGTCACGATTAATTACCGGCAACAACGCGCTGCTTGAACAACTCAACAACCAAACAGCCACTGACATCATGTGGTCTTCGACACAATATTTTAATGCCAAACTAAAAGAACGTGCGCAACGACACAATAAATTTTACGACACGGCCTACAATCTTGAACCCAATATAAAAGAAGGCCCCGGAGGACTTCGCGATATCCAGACATTTAACTGGGTTTTTAACCGTCATTATCAACAAAAATCGCCCCACCCGTTGATTGACCTTAACTACTTGTCAGACACCGAACACCAAGAACTGATTGCCGACACCCAAATTTTATGGCGTATCCGCTATGCCTTACACCGTTTAACCCACAAAGACGAAAACCGCTTATTATTTGATTTTCAACGAGAGCTCGCAGAACAATTTGGTTTTGAAGCGCCGGGGAATGGTGCTATCGAGCAATTCATGCAACTCTATTTTAAAACCGTGGTCGGCCTTGAACGTCTCAATGAGGTACTACTGCAATTATTTCAAGAACGCGTCATCAATACCCAAGGCGACCGCCCTGAATTATTAAACGATGACTTTCATATCTCTCGTGGTTATATTGAGGCCATTGACAGCAATCTCTTTAACCGTTCGCCTCAAGCGTTACTGGAAGTTTTTCTTTTATGCCAACAAAACATCCAGATTAAAGGCATTAGTGCCAAAACCATTCGTCTGATTCAAAAAAATCTACACTTAATTGATGATGAATTTCGTGCCCAAAAAGAATCTCGACACTTATTCATGGAGATCCTCAAACAGCCCGAAGGCACTACACACCAGCTACGACGAATGAATCGCTATGGCCTGTTAGCCGCCTACCTGCCATGCTTTAAAAATATCGTTTCGCGCATGCAATACGATTTATTTCATATTTATACGGTTGATGAACATACCCTCTTTGTCATCAGGAACTTAAGACGCTTTGCCCTAAATAAACACAATCATGAAGTTCCTTTTTGTAACGATATTTTTCTGCTGATCCCAAAACCAGAAGTGCTTTATCTCGCCGGACTTTTCCATGATATTGCAAAAGGCAGAGGGGGCGACCATTCTGTCGTCGGCCAAGATATCGCCCAACAATTTTGCCGTGATCACGCTTTGCCTGAGCACGACACTGCTCTGATTGTCTGGCTGGTACGCCACCACCTGATTATGTCGACAACCGCACAACATAAAGACATCAGTGATCCGGAAATTATTCACACTTTTGCAAAGCAAGTCGGCACGCAAGAACGACTCAACCATCTTTATCTACTGACTGTTGCTGATATTCGTGCCACCAATCCAACACTCTGGAACTCCTGGAAAAACAGCCTATTAAAAGAACTTTATCTTTCAACCCACGCCGTCCTAGAACACGGCCTGGAAAACCCTGTTGTACAAAAAGACCATCTAAAAAACACCCAGAATGAGGCTAAAAACGACCTTATACTGAAAGGGATACCCCTTAAAACCATTGAGAAAGCTTGGGAGCACCTCAATGATAACTATTTTATCAAGCATTCAGCCGATGAAATAATCTGGCACACCCTTGGCATCACTTCAATCGATAGTGACAATAACAATCTGCCATTAGTTTTGCTCAGACCACAAACACTACGCGGTAGCGCTGAAGTATTTATCTTTACCAAAGATGATGGACCGATCTTTTCAGTGTGCACTGGCATTCTCGATCAATTAGGATTATCGATCTTAGATGCCAGAATTACCACAACACAAAACGAATATGTCTTAAACAGCTTTCACGTCCTTGAGCAATCAGGCGAACCCATCAATAACCTCATTAAAGAAATCAATTTAAGCACTCAAATTCGCAACCGATTACTGAACAAAAACCACAAAGGTCGTGAAAACATTCATCGCCTCTCACGTCAGGCTAAATACTTCCCGATCAAAACCCAAGTTATTTTTCATGATGACCCTAAAAAACAACACACCATTTTAGAGCTCATCAGTACCGATGACCCGGGGCTACTCTCCAAAGTCGGGCGGGTTTTTCAGGAAAATAATATTGCCCTGCATAACGCCAAAATATCAACCATTGGCGGGCGCGTGGAAGACCGGTTTCATATCACGGATCTAGAACATAACAGCATCAATGATCAAAAAAAGCTCGACCATCTAAAAAATGATCTACTGACCTGTTTAGCCAAGGACATGACGGCACATTCATCCGTCTTAACTGATTAAGCCTAAAGTGCAAACCTTGCTTACTTTTATTCGGCATTGGCTTTTATGGGTAAGCCTCAGCATGCTGGTCGGCTGCGCGACCACGGCGACCGGACGCAAACAACTCATCCTAATGCCAGAGACTCAAATCAACAGCATGGGAATAACCGCGTTCCAAGACCTTAAAGCAACTAAAAAAGTACGCCCAAAAGGTAAAACCGTTAACTATATCAACTGTGTCAGCCAAGCGATGACCACAACGCTTGACAATGACCCGTGGGAAATCGCTTTATTCATTGATGACAGTCCGAACGCCTTTGCTTTGCCCGGCAATAAAATAGGAATCCACAGCGGCCTCGTCACGCTTACCAACAACCCAGATCAACTCGCCGCGGTTATTGGCCATGAAATAAGTCATGTACGGGCCCGTCACAGCAATGAACGACTCTCTCAGAAATTTGCCTTACAACAAGGCCTTCTACTCAGCCAAAAGATCAGCGCCCCTAAAACCCTGATTGGAAAAACAGCGTTAAGTCTACTCGGTCTGGGCGGTCATTACGGTATTCTCCTCCCCTTTAGCCGACTCCATGAACAAGAAGCTGATATTCTCGGGTTAGAATTAATGGCAAAAGCAGGCTTTGACCCACAGCAAAGCATCACCTTATGGCAAAAAATGGCCCAAGCAAACCAACAACAACCGTCTGAGTTTCTATCCACCCACCCCAGTTATCACCGTCGGATTAAAACATTACGGCAACACATGCCCTCGGCATTAGCGCTCAGCGAAAAAGCCAGAGCTCTAGGCCGTAACCCACATTGCACCCCTTAACCTATGAACCCTAAATTAAAACAATTACACCCTTACCCCTTTGAGAAACTCAAACAACTCAACCACGGCATCGTTCCGCCCACCAATAAATCAGCCATTGCGCTATCCATTGGCGAACCGAAACACCCCACCCCTCTCTTTATTCAACAGGCACTGCAACAGCATTTACCCAGCTTGGTGAACTACCCCACCACCCGGGGAACCGACGCACTTCGCCAAACCATCGCGCACTGGGCGTGTCAGCGCTTTTCCATTGAACAATCCTTTATGACCGCTGACAACCATGTTTTACCCGTCAACGGCACCCGTGAAGCCTTATTTGCCTTTGCACAGAGCATTATTGACCCCCAAAAACAACCCATCGTCATTATGCCAAACCCCTTCTACCAGATTTATGAAGGGGCGGCTCTCTTAGCCGGTGCTGAACCCTATTATCTCAATAGCACCGCTGACAATAATTACTGCCCCGACTTTGACAGTATCCCTTCTGACATTCTTGAACGCTGTCAATTATTTTTCATCTGCTCACCCGGCAACCCGTCCGGTAGCGTACTGGGTCAAAGTGATCATGAAAAACTCATCGCTCTTGCGCAACGCTATGACTTTGTTATTGCTTCCGATGAATGCTACAGCGAAATTTATGCTGATGAGAACCGGCCCCCGCAAGGTTTATTGCAAACGGCTTTTACACTCGGCAATAAAACATTTGACCGTTGTGTTATTTTTCACAGCTTGTCTAAACGCTCTAATGCTCCAGGATTACGCTCAGGTTTTGTTGCCGGCGATGCCGCCTTAATTAAGCAATTCCTACACTACCGCACTTATCACGGTTGCGCCATGTCACTACCGGTTCAACACGCCAGTATTGTGGCCTGGCAAGATGAGGACCATGTTCTCGAAAATAGGAATTATTATCGTGAAAAATACAATGCAGTTATCAGAATCCTATCAGATGTCTGTATAATTTCACAACCGCCGGGAAGTTTTTACATCTGGCTTAAAACAACCATCGCCGATACGGAATTTGCTCGAGGACTCTTTGCATTAGAAAATGTGACCGTTCTCCCGGGCAGTTTCTTATCGCGAGAAGCCAAGGGTATTAACCCGGGACAAAACCATGTACGAATGGCTCTGGTCGCGCCATTAGACGACTGTATTGATGCGGCACACCGCATTAAACAATTTATTAAAACTTTATAAAGAAATCACCATGAGACAATTAGAAAACATTATTAACGAAGCTTTTGAAAACCGTGCTGACATCACGCCCAGCACAGCAACCCCTGAAGTCCGTAGCGCTGTTGAACAAGCCATGAATCTGCTTGACAGTGGCGAAGCCCGTGTTGCTGAAAAATCAAGCGGCGATTGGGTGGTTAACCAATGGCTTAAAAAAGCCGTTTTACTTTCTTTTAGGATTAATGAAAATCGTGTCATGGATGGCGGCGTTAATCGTTATTACGACAAAGTCGAAACAAAATTTGCCACTTACACCCCTGAAGACTTCCAAAAAGCCGGTGTTCGCGTCGTTCCCAATGCCAATGCACGTCACGGTTCTTATATCGCCCCGGGGGCAATTTTAATGCCATCGTATGTCAATATTGGTGCTTACGTCGATAGCGGTACTATGGTTGATACTTGGGTAACGGTCGGCTCCTGTGCGCAAATCGGCAAGAATGTACATTTATCCGGCGGCGTTGGCATTGGTGGCGTTTTAGAACCGTTACAAGCCGGCCCAACCATTATTGAAGATGACTGTTTTATTGGCGCCCGTTCTGAGATTGTTGAAGGCGTAGTGGTTGAGCAGGGTTCTGTGATCTCAATGGGCGTTTATATTGGCCAAAGCACTAAAATATTCAACCGCATGACCGGTGAAATCAGTTATGGCCGCATCCCAGCGGGTTCGGTTGTTGTCTCAGGCAACCTTCCTTCTGCAGATGGCAGCCACAGTTTATATTGCGCCGTTATCATCAAACAAGTTGATGACCGTACCCGCAGCAAAACCGGTATTAATGAGTTGTTAAGAGATTAGCAGACTATTTATCCCGATAAAAAAAGCCGCCAAACTATGCTTCACGGTTTGGCGGCTTTTTTATTGTTAAAAACTCACCCCGATGAAGGTAGCGATACCTTTTCAGAAACAACTTGATTGAACTTTTCAATAACGCCCGAATACGGCCTCACCCAAAATAAAAAACCACCCACTTTTCAATTAAACACCCAGACGCTAAAACAAACGCCTCTAAATAGGGGTCAGACCTAATAGCCATCGGTATAATTTAAACCACAAAAGCATATTAAGTCAGTGACTTATCCTTTTAAAAACCAGGCAACAGCAGACTTAAAAAAAACAAACAATGCTTGCTGTGTTTTAAAAAAACATGAATCATTGGTCATACCACTCTAAACAAATAACAAAAAATATGCGCTGTTTTGAAAACAAGATGACCACTGTATTAATAAATAGATTCTTCCGTTTCTTTGCCCTTACCGCTTTACTCTGGCTTATCGTTACCTATGGTTTTGGCATCAATATCCCACTCCTAACCAAAACAACACCCAGCCCAAACACCCTGAAAACTACATTGAAATTACCCCAAGGTTTTACTATTCAAGTTTTTGCTAGCAATCTACCGGGTATTCGCACACTACTGCCAACACCTACGGGCGATTTAATTGCCACCCTACCTAAAAAAGGGCAGGTTATCTTATTAAAAAAAACACCGACCAACCGCAAAGCCTCCCAACAAGCGACAATATTACTTTCCGGGCTAAACTTACCTAGCGGCTTAGCTTTTTACAAGAACTGGCTTTATATCGCTGAAAGTCATGCCATTGGCCGCATTCACTACGACCCTATCAAGCAACACATTTCCGGCGACTATCAAACCATTATCAGCAATCTTCCTAACGGCGGTAATCACTGGACCCGAACGATTAAATTCAGCCCTGACGGTCAACTTTTTATCGCTGTCGGTTCCCGTTGTAATGTTTGTGAAGAGTCCAACCACTTTCGTGCCACACTGCTTAAATATCGCCCTGATGGCAGTCACGGTGAAATCTATGCAACCGGTCTTCGAAACACGGTCGGGTTTGCCTGGGAACCGAATACCCGGCGTTTATTCGGCGTCGATAACGGCCGTGATTTCTTAGGTGACAACACCCCGCCCGATGAAGTTAATTGGATTCAAAAAGACCATTTTTACGGTTGGCCCTATAGCTATGGCAATAATCACCCGGATCCTCAGTATGGCTCAGACAAAAGCCATGAGATTACCCGCGCAACGCCGCCATACCATTTACTGAGCGCCCACAGTGCCCCCCTCGCACTACTTTTTCTTAAACACCCACGCTTTCCAGCCCATTTACGCAAAAAAGCACTGATTACCTTACACGGCTCCTGGAACCGCTCCACCAAAATCGGTTATAAAATAATCGTCGTAGACCTCAATGATTCCACTTCTAACCGCCAGCACGATTTTATTACCGGCTTTGAAACACAAGGCAATGTTATTGGCCGTCCGGTAGATATTGCTGAAGACCTCCAAGGCAACTTATTCCTCTCTGATGACTTTAGCGGTACTGTTTATAAAATAACTTACCAACCGGATCAAAAGCCATAACTTTCTTAAGACTGACCCTTGTAGACAAACTGATCTCTTGGCACAATAACACCCTCATAAGCCTTATCAACACCACTCAATAGCCTAAACATTCAAATCAATGATTACACTGTACGGCATAAAAAACTGCAACACCGTGAGTAAAGCCAGAAAATGGCTGGAGGCACATACGATTGATTATCAATTCCATGATTTCAGAACCGATGGTCTGAGTCGTGATCAACTGACCCAAATAGCCGAGCAGATCCCCTGGGAAACACTCCTTAACCGGCGCAGCACCCGCTGGAAAGACATTCCTGTAGCAGTACGGGAAAACCTCGACCAAACACAGGCACTTGAATTTATGCTATTGCACCCGACATTAATTAAACGACCGGTTTTAATCAGCCCCACGAAAGCCTTTGTCGGATTTTCAGAACCACTGTATCAGCAACACTTAACCTGACGTAAACACATTGCTCATCGCAAATTAAAGCACTGACTCTTTAAGCTCATTAAAAATTAAACCATGACACAAACACTGGCATTACTCGAAGCTCTCATAAAAAAACCCTCAGTAACCCCTAACGATGAAGGCTGTCAGGATTTAATTGCTCAGCACCTAACGCCACTGGGCTTTGTCGACGAACGGCTTGATTTTGACGATACCCAAAACATCTGGTTACGGCGCGGTCAATCAGCCCCTTTATTTGTTTTTCTGGGTCATACCGATGTGGTACCGCCGGGTCCACTGGACGAATGGGACACCCCGCCTTTTGAGCCGACGATTAAAGGCGATTTACTGTATGGCCGCGGGACCGCCGATATGAAAGGCGGTATCGCTTGTTTTATCACCGCTTGCGAACGCTTTATCGAAAAACACCCCGATCATGCCGGTTCAATCGCACTAATGATTACCAGCGATGAAGAAGGTATTGCCACTAATGGCGTGGTTAAAGTCATTGACGTGTTAGAACAACGTCATGAAAAAATTGACTGGTGTCTGGTGGGCGAACCTTCCAGTGATAAAAAAATAGCCGATGTCATCCGCGTCGGGCGCAGAGGGTCATTGTGTGCAAAACTGACCGTTAATGGTATTCAAGGCCATGTTGCTTATCCCGATCTTGCCGAAAACCCTATCCATGCCGTTACCCCGGCACTCACTGAATTAACCCAAGAAGTTTGGGATCGCGGTAATCAATTCTTCCCCGCAACCAGTTTGCAAATTTCCAATATTAATGCCGGTACCGGTGCTGAAAACATTATCCCGGGCCATGCTGAAATATTATTTAACCTGCGCTTTTCTACGGCTTTAAATGAACAAACTATTAAAGACCGAACCCATGCCATCTTGGATAAATATAATTTCAACTACACCTTAGACTGGCGCTTATCTGGCAATCCGTTCTTAACCGACAAAGGTGAACTCATCGCCGCATGCCACCAAGCGATTGAGGGGGTCACCGGCTATGAGCCCGTAGACGATACCGGTGGCGGCACATCAGATGGCCGCTTTATCGCACCGACCGGTGCTCAAGTGATAGAACTGGGGCCTATTAATGAGAGTATTCACAAAATAAATGAACATGTTTGCGTTGAAGACTTAGAAACACTTTCAATTATTTATGAAAACATCCTAACGTATTTACTCGTTAACAATTAGCCGCCGGTCACGCTCATGTGGCGAAAGATAACCGGCTTTTCCTGAAGATTAAATTCATGCTTTTCGGGTTTAATCTTCATCGCCTCAACGATCGTTTGTTTCAATAACTCCAGATTGCCTGGATTTGAACGTAGTACTTTTTTCAAATCAACCGAATGTTCATTACCGAGACACAACAACAACCGTCCTTCCGCCGTTAACCGAACCCGATTACATTGACTACAAAAATTCTCACTGTGCGGTGAAATAAAACCCACACGAGTAGCCCCCCCATCAACCCTAAAATAATTAGACGGCCCACCGGTTTTATCAGTCGTCGACGACAAACTAAAATGCTGCGCAAGATCTTCCCGGATTTGATAACTGGGGTAATAGGCCTCGGCGCGGCTATGATCACTGATCTGTCCTAAGGGCATTTCTTCAATAAAGCTAATATCAAAACCGTGCTCAACCGCATAACGCACTAAAGCAACAACCTCATCATGATTTCGGTTTTTTAAAATAACCGCATTCAATTTAATCCGCTCAAAGCCTTGCACCTTAGCAGCCGCTATCCCGCTCAAGACCTGTTGCAAGTCACCGGTTCGGGTTAACCGTTTAAAACGCTCAGGATTTAAGGTATCCAGACTGATATTAAGCCGTTTAACATCGGCCTTCTTCAAGTCTTGTGCCATTTTATCAAGATGAGAACCATTCGTAGTCATCACTAACTCATCTAACCCCTGAAGATTGCCTAACTTAGTCATCAATTCAAGAATATTTCGACGAATCAACGGCTCTCCACCGGTCACCCTTAATTTAGTCACTCCGAGTTCGGCAAAAGCCTTGGCAACCTGATAAATCTCTTCCAAGGTCAAGATTTGCGCCCGGGGCATAAAGGTCATTTCTTCGGACATACAATAGACACAGCGAAAATCACAACGGTCAGTAACTGACAACCGTAAGTAATTTACCGTACGCCCAAAAGAATCAATTAATTTTGGCTGTGTCTGCATAACATAAAACTAAAAAATAACCTGTTAGAAAATCCGTAACTGAATACTTTTGACTTAACACACAAAAGAGACCGGTTAACCTGAATAAACGCATATAGTAACATTTTTATTGGTATCAATCTCACATCAACACCCATGCCGCGTTAGAATGGTGGTTTATTATTTTAATCCTCCCTCCCCATGAAAAAACTCATCATTGCTTTGCTCGCCGGGCTGTTAATTGCAACCCCCTCGCTCGCAGAAGAAAAGCCCACAATTCGATTGGGTGTCTTAGCCTTTGGCACCGTCAACTGGGAGCTAACCGCCCTTAAAAATGAAATCAAAACGCCTTCATTTAATCTGGATATTCGCCGCTTAACCAGCCCACAAGCCGGCAAGATTGCACTGCAATCCGGTGCTGTGGACATGATTGTTGCCGACTGGGTCTGGGTTTCCAGACAGCGTGAAAATAACTTTAACTTTACCTTTTACCCGTATTCAACCGCCTCGGGCAGACTCATGGTATCCCCAAAGAGCACTATTCACTCTGTTAACGACCTCATCGGTAAGAAGTTAGGAATTGCCGGCGGTGCATTAGATAAAAACTGGCTGTTATTACAAACACTCAGCCAGCGCTCGGGCTTAACCCTAAAAGAAAACCTTGAACCGGTCTTTGGCGCCCCCCCGCTGCTGAGCCAACAACTGAAACAAGGCCAGCTCGATGCCGTGATGACCTACTGGCACTATGGCGCCAAACTCGAAGCTCTGGGCTTTCGTTCACTGCTCAGCGGCAGTGATATTATCTCAGGACTGGGCATTGAACAACAAATACCGATGCTCGGTTATGTTTTTCAACAAGACTTTGCCAGCCAACACCCGACCGTCATCACACGTTTTTTTAGCACGCTGGCGTTAGCAAAAGAACAATTATGTCTTAACGATGCCAGTTGGCAAAAGATTATTCCGTTAACCAAAGCGAACGATCAAAAAACCGCCCAACTGTTACGCCAACGTTACTGTGACGGCCGCATTAAACAATGGGGACCTGCGGAACACGACGGTGCTGAAAAAATTTACACACTATTAAAAGCGCTCAGTAACAACCGTTTAACCGGCCAGTCTGAACAGATTAACCCCGGAACCTTCTGGATGCCTTCAGCCCCATGATATCGACCGCCTCTCCTCAGCGTGCTCGTTATTTAGCCGGGCTGTCGCTGTTTGTTTTTATTTTATTATGGCACAGCATCGCCAGTTGGCTGGCAACACCGGTACTGCCTGAGCCTATTAAAGTCGCTGAAGTTTTATGGTCTGAAATCCATAACGGCGACCTAATACATCATTTAGGCATGACTTTATTTCGCTTGACCCTCAGTTTTATCATTGCCATGATATTGGGTTCAGCGTTAGGTATTTTATTAGGCAGAACCCCGACCATCGACCATTTCTTTGATAACTGGCTCATTATTTTTCTCAATATCCCGGCACTGGTCACCATTATTTTGTGTTATGTCTGGTTTGGTCTCAGCGAGGTCGCCGCTATTCTCGCCGTGGTCGTTAACAAACTGCCTAATGTTATTGTGACCCTTAGAGAAGGGGCTAAATCACTCGATAAAGACCTGTTAGAAATGGCGCAGAGTTATCGGTTAAGTCGAAAAAAAATATTAACGCAGGTGATCTGGCCACAACTCCATCCCTACTTTATGGCTGCAGCGCGTTCCGGTATTGCCCTGATCTGGAAAATCGTCCTGGTCGTTGAATTACTCGGCCGTAGCGATGGCATGGGCTTTCAATTACATTTATTTTTTCAACTGTTTGATGTTGCCAGTATCTTAGCCTATACGCTCGCCTTTATTACTGTCATACAGGTTATCGAAATTAGCGTATTAAAACCCCTAGACCACTATGGTAGACGGTGGCAACGATGACTGAAATTAACCTGACTATTGAGCAAAAGAAATTCCCTAAATCAAACCAACCTCAATCAGAAAATATTATTGCTGATTTAAATCTCAACATTCATTCCGGTGAGTTTGTCTGCCTCATTGGACCCTCAGGCTGCGGCAAGACCACTCTCCTTAATTTGGTTGCCGGACTGGATGAAAACTATCAGGGCAAAATTACCTTTGGCGCCCCGCACAACGACTGCCGTATCGGCTATGTTTTTCAAAACCCCCGATTACTCCCATGGCGGACAGTACGAGAAAATATTGAGTTGGTTTTACCTCGACACACGCCTTCTCATACCATTGATGATTTACTCGCATCAATGAAGCTCACCGCAACTCAAGACACTTACCCCCAGCGCCTATCTCTGGGTATGAGCCGACGTGTCGCTCTGGTAAGAGCCTTTGCGATCAACCCTGACATTCTCTTAATGGATGAGCCCTTTGTGTCTTTAGACGCCCCTACCGCACGTAAAATTCGGAAAAAACTACTAACGCTTTGGGAACAACAATTTCACACCGTCTTATTTGTCACTCATGATTTAAGAGAAGCGATCACTTTAGCTGATCGTCTTATTTTCTTATCCAGTTCGCCAATGACTATCGTTCGTGATGTTAAAATCACAGTACCAAGACCACAACGCTTTGATGACAGACAGATAGAATCTTTTAGACACGAACTATTATCGAAATACCCTGACCTTACCCCGTTGCTATAATTGCTGTTTGATTTTAATCTCAGTATTTAATCGGGAAATAGCACCGAGGAGAAAAGATGTGGACTGAGCCTATCGGTACTGTTATTCGAGGGGGTACTTCTGACCTCAAGGGCAACCTAAAAAAACCAAACCATCAACACGCTTTTCCAGATTCTGACCAATAAACCCAGCCCAACAATGATTTAGCACACGCCTTGTGTATTGCAACCCATTCACCCCAAAAACTATTGAACAACCTCGATGACTTTTCAGCCTTATTAATCTTCGCCGGTGAACAGAGGATGCCCTTCAACCGACTAAAACAAAAAAACCCTCTGCCAGTATTTGACAAAGGGTCTGATTTAATTACAAGAGTTTATACAAAAAAACTTTTTTATATTCTCCGCTCTAGAAAACAACTTGGGCACGTGCAGTTACGGCATGCGTGTAGTCATCCTTAGTAGTATCAGTGACTATATCACGGTCTGAAAAAATATAATTCAGTCTTAATACGATATTGTTGGTTGCCCACCAGTTTAATGCTCCTGTCCAGTTATTGGCTGTTCCAGCATCTCCAGCGACATTCTCATCACTTAAATCAAGGTGACTATAGCGTGCAGCCACTTCCCAAGCACCAATGCCGCCGTTTCCGACTTCATGACCGACTTTGACTCGTTTCCACTGACCTGATGATTGTTTCCAGTTCATATGTTCACCGGTTAAAAAATACCCTAATTGACCATAAAAACCCTGGTAATTCAAATCAACGCCATTGTCCCTTTCAACATTCATAGAAACATATTCAGCCTGACCGTGGAATGGCCCCAGATAACCAGCCATCTCAGCATTGGCCGCTAAAATACTCGTTGCACCATCAATTGCTTTTGTATCAATCCATTTACCGCCGACATGGGCTTCTGGATGATATTTAAAACGAAGATCTACCCCATCAGCATTATGTTTTGACTGCGTATTTGGATCCATATCACGATAGTGAATGGCGCCCCCCAGATGAAAATGCTCATTTTTGGTATCGACTACACTGACTAAGCCTCTAAAAGCAGTTCCAAAACTCTGATTAAATTCACCGTCCTCATTAATGCCGGCCGCAAAAGCACCGACTCGCCCGTAAAAAAGATCATCATCATAAGCAACCGTTAAACCCATTCTACGACGACCTAAATAAGGCGTGTCAATAAAGGCATCGGTTTGTGCACGTTCCTGGAAGGTTTGCCAGTTTGAGCTTGATTCAGACTGTAGACTAAACGGAACTTTCTGGTGTCCTGCTTTAATATTCCAACCGTCAAAACCCGTATAAGCTAGCCAGCCGTCGGTTAAGTCAATTTTTTTATATTCAGAAAAATCAATTTCAGCCTTGTACTTCCAATCGTGCGCTAGTTTTCCGTAACCTTTCAAACGAACCCGACGCGCTTCCATGCCATTGCCTGCTTCACTATTAGGAAAAAAGAAATCCACATCCGTCTGAACTCGACCACCAACACCAAATTCATAAGCGCCATCAGTCGACTTAATACTCAAACCTTTCTTACCGGTTGAGATTTTATATTGTGTGCCTTTAACGGCACTAATAACAGAAGCATCCGTCGCTTCCCCTGTTTTACTGAGTTGTTCAAATTGTTTTTGCGTAATCGCGCCATTTTGGCGTAACATTTCCAATAAATCATGGTCTGCTGCCATAATCTGGGTACTTCCTAAAACCGCTGCGACACCAAGTGTCGCCCGACTGACTGCGCGTGTTACTTTCTTTGACATACAATGCCCCTTTGAATAAAAAAATTATTTCAAGTTAAATATGATATAAAAAATTCGTAGGGCAAGAATAAGGGGGGAATATGACAAGATCATGACACTTATTTTTATTTTATAAAAAACAACTCATCCGAGCGTTTTTCTCCGCTAAATGGCTAGAAACTAGGGCGTCAGCATTTCCAAGGCCAGTTTGGCCATGGTGTTAGAACCGCCGCCTTCTCCTAATTGCTGTTTGACAGCTAAGAGGCTTTTACACATCTCTGCTCGGTAGTGCTGATCGTGACAAATAGCTAAGACTTCACGGGCCATATTTTCAGCGTTAGCCTCATGTTGAATCAGTTCTTTAACAATACCCTGATTGGCAATAATATTCGGTAAACCAATGAAATCAATATTAACCAATAATCGACCCAGCACATAGGTTAAGGCAGACAATTTATAGACGATGACCATCGGGACTTCTAACAGAGCAATTTCTAATGTGGCGGTACCTGAGGTGGTTAACACCGCATCGCAACACTGCACCACATCATAAAATTCTTGTTTGACCACCCGTACATTAACCGTCGCTGTTGTCAGATAAGACGCTATCAATTCATCGCTGACAGAATTGGCTTGCGGCAACATAAACTGACACCCCGGCAGTTGGCCGGCTATTTGCTCAGCTGCCAGCAACATTTCCGGCAACAACCGTTTAATTTCATTGTGCCGACTGCCGGGTAACAAGCCAATAACCGGCGTGTCCGCATTGATCTCAAAATGACCTCGCACGGCCGCTTTGGTATATTTAGGCTTCACCGCATCTACCGACGGGTGCCCCACATAACGCACCGGTACCTTTTCTCGTTCATAGTAAGCGACTTCAAAAGGAAAGATGACGGCCATCATATCAATGACTCGACCATACTTCTTAACCCGCCCCGGGCGCCAGGCCCACACTTGCGGGCTGACATAAAAGAGCACTTTAACCCCACACTGTTTCGCATACGCGGCTAATTTATAATTAAACTCTTTATAATCAACACAAATTAAGAGATCGGGTTGTTGTTCACGTAGCGTTTTCTTAACCAACGTTAAGGCCCGCCTGATTTCACGGTAATGGCGCAGTACTTCCACAACACCAATTACACCAATATTGGCGGCATCAAAACACAATTCAATGCCCGCCTCACGCATACAGGTGCTGCCCATACCAATGCCTGTTACTGCAGGAGACATTTCTTTAAGCGCCAAAAACAATTCTGCACCGTGACGATCACCCGAGGCTTCACCCGCCACGATCATGACTCTCGGATTTTTTTTATGCTGCTCTGTCAACGACCCGCTCTCCCCTTAACCGCTCAACACCCTAAGACAAGGTAGCGCTAATAACAGCCGCAATCTCTCTGACTTGACTATCACTCAGCGCAGGACAAATGGGGAGCGAAAGACAACGCGCTGCAACCGATTCCGTAACCGGTAAAGATAAGCCCTCGCAACTGTCTAAAAATACCGCTTGTTGATGCAACGGTACAGGGTAGTAAACCGCACAAGCGATCTGCTGTGCCTGTAGGGCGGCTAAAATCTTTTCTCGATGATCTGATAACAGCGTGTACTGATGATACACATGCACACCGAGACCATCTTCAAACGGTGTTTCCAGTGGCAAACCCTGCAATAACTCAGAATACAAATGCGCCACCGCACGCCGGCGTTGATTACTGTTCTCAATACGCTTTAACTTTGCCCGCAAAATAACCGCCTGCATTTCATCTAACCGGCTGTTATAACCAATCACATCATGGTAGTAACGCACGTCAGAACCGTGGTTACGTAGTTTTTTTATCATTGCGGCTATCTCTTCGGATGAGGTTGTCACCAACCCTCCATCACCGTAGGCCCCTAAATTCTTACTGGGAAAAAAACTAAATCCCGCCGCATCGCCAAAACTACCGGTTTGTTGGCCGTCAATCGAAGCGCCAAAAGATTGCGCACAATCTTCAATCACTTTAAGGTTTTGACGTTGACACAAGTCCTTAATCGCACCCATATCAGCCGGCTGCCCGAATAGATGAACCGGCATCACAGCGCGGGTTTTAGCGGTAATCGCACCGGCAATAGTTGCTGCGGTAATATTAAGCGTCTTTGCATCGATATCCACAAACACCGGTGTCGCCCCGACATAACGAATCGCTTCTGCCGTGGCAATAAAAGTAAAGGCTGAGGTAATCACTTCATCGCCTTCGCCGATACCGGCCGCGACCAACGCCAAATGCAGCGCATCGGTACCAGAGGCCACACCAATTGCATGCTTAACCCCTAAATAATCAGCCGCCTCTTGCTCAAACGCCTGCACATTCGGTCCTAAAATAAAAGCACAACTGTCTAAAACCGCATTGATGCCTTGTTGGATCTCAGTTTTTATTTCGCTGTATTCTGCTTTCAGGTTTACCATTGGAATCATTATTACTGTCCTTATCTCTTAACTTTATGAACTGATGATCACTAACAAAATCAACTTATCAGACCGAACCCACTAATTAATGAGTTGGCTAATTTGTATTGCAACTTCTAGCGCTCTTTTTCCCGACTCACCGCTGACTAACGGTTCCTCACCGGTCTTAATACAGTGTAAAAATGATTTTATCTCTTCCAGTAAAGCATCGCCGTTTTCAAAGGTCGACTCATTCGTTTTAATATCAGGAATCCCCGGGAACATTTCTTTATCGCCAATCTGATGCTGCGTCAGGACACGATTTTGAAAATCAACCGATACATAACAACTGGGACGGAACATACGCATTTTACGCTCCATTTTCATACTGACCCGACTGGCGGTCACATTAGCAACACAGCCACTTTTAAACACAATCCGTGCATTAGCAATGTCGGTTCCTTTTGTTAAAACCGGCGTACCGCTGGCATCAAGGCGTTCTATTTCCGAATCGACTAATGCTAAAATAATATCGATATCATGAATCATTAAATCTAGAACCACACTGACATCATTGGCACGCGGGTTAAAAGGCGATAACCGATGTGACTCAATAAACAGCGGCTTATCCGGCAAATGATCTAACCCCATAACTGCAGGGTTAAAGCGCTCCAAATGACCGACTTGTAATAACACATGATTCGCCTTTGCCGCGGCGATCAATTCATCGGCCTCTTCAACGGTTACCGTAATTGGCTTTTCCACCAACACATGTGCGCCGTGATTAATAAAATCTAAGGCTACTTTATGATGTAGGGTTGTGGGAACCACAATACTAACCGCATCGACCTGACCCAATAACTGGCGGTAATCTGTCAATGCCTGTGTTTGGTGTTTTTGTGCTATTTCTTCGGCTGCCTGTTGATTAACATCCACGACAGCCACTAGTTCACAGTCCGGAAGCCCGGCATATTTTTCCGCATGAAATTTGCCCAAATATCCGGCACCAATAACCGCGCTCTTAATTTTTTTCATGGCTGAAATCTTTACTTAAAAAATATTTTTTTACTCTAAAACGTTTACTTAAAGCCATGAACGCCGCGTTTTGACTTGATCGCCAGCCAGGCTTTCAAAATACTAATTTCCGGGGTCTCATCCAAATCAGCAATCGACTGTTGTGCCCTAAGCAGTCTAAAGGCCGTTGTTAACGCCTTATAACGCTCGCCGCTAATACCGGCCCGCCGTAAACCCACGGCATTCAGTCGGTAATGTTTCGCCGGTGCACCGCCTGCGGTGGTAAAGGGTAAAACATCCATACTTAAACCGGAGGTTCCCCGGACAATGGCAAAACAACCAATGCGACAAAATTGGTGCGCCACCACAGCACCGCCCATAAAAACATTATTACCCACTTCAACAAAACCGCCAATAGCGACATTATTTGCAAAAACAGTCTGGTCACCGATCACACAATCATGTGCGACATGACTGTGATTCATAAAAAAACACTGTGAACCAATCATTGTCGCCCCGTTAACAACCGTTGCCCGGTGAGCCGTAAAGCCTTCACGAAAAACATTGTTATCGCCGATGGATAAGTAACTCACCGTTTCAGCACTAAAAGCAATATCTTGCGGTAAATCACCCAACACCACATGCGAGTGCACCCGATTACCACTCCCCATGCGCACAAAACGTTTAATTACCGCATGGGCCTGAATTTCACAACCATCACCCAGTACCACATCCGGTTCTATCACCGCATACGGACCAATAATAACCCCGTCTCCCATTTTAACATTATCAGCGATACACGCCGTAGGGTGAATACTCGTTGTCATATCAATTAACCTCTTGGATGATATTGCTGATGCAATTCTTTTAAACGTTCTTGGGCAATATGTGTATAAATCTGTGTTGTCGATAAGTCACTGTGTCCGAGTAGTAATTGTACCACTCTTAAGTCCGCACCATGATTTAGCAAATGTGTCGCAAAGGCGTGTCGCAATGTATGCGGGGACAGTGATTTAGTAATGCCGGCCACACTGGCATAACGCTTAATCAAATACCAAAAAGCTTGTCGGGTCATCGCCGAACCTCTCTTCGTTACAAACAAAAAGTCACTTTGTCGACCGGTTAAAATAGCTTCTCGCGCAACGCTAATATATTGCTCTAACCAACTCAATGCTTGTTCACCTACAGGAACGAGTCGCTCCTTATTGCCTTTTCCAACAATACGTACCGCGCCTTGACGCAAACTGATTTGTTCAAAGCGGAGTGTTATCAATTCTGAGACCCGAAGCCCTGTCGCATAAAGCAACTCCAACATGGCTCGATCACGATAACCCAAAGGCAAAAGCACATCCGGTGCGGCCAATAATTTTTCAACGTCTTGTTCAGACAAACTCACCGGCAACGGACGACCTAACTGCGGCGGTTCAATATGCATGGTCGGATCTACTTTAAGTTGATTCTCACGCACTAAATAACGGTAAAACTGGCGTAACGAAGACAACATCCGAGCCGCTGAGCGCCGGCTCACACCTTGCTCAAACCGCATCGCCATAAATTGTGAAATATCACTACTGCCCACATCAAGCATACTTTTTGATGCCAAAAAATCGGCAAAAATCATTAAATCACTGCCATATGCACTGAGTGTATTCTCACTCAACCCCTGTTCAGACCAAGTCGCATCTAAAAACAAGTCAATTAAAATCTTAGCACTCATCGTTAATTAACTAAACGTTAGCGGGTAACATCAACAGTATACTGAATTCAATACCGGTATATCAAAAGGTATCCCTAAACCCTGTGCACTAAAGTGGCAGTCAAAAAAAAACAGCCCGGAGGCTGCCTTTTTTTAAAAAGCTCAAGTTTCTGCTTACTTAAGTTTTTCTTTAATACGTGCACGTTTACCGGTCAAGTCACGCAAGTAATACAATTTAGCACGACGTACATCACCACGACGCTTAACTTCAATACCACTCACCATATGACTATGCGTTTGGAAAACACGCTCAACCCCTTCACCATGAGAGATCTTACGTACCGTAAACGCTGAATTAGCGCCACGGTTCCGTTTAGCAATCACGACACCCTCAAAAGCCTGTAGTCTTTCACGACTTCCTTCTGTTACTTTAACCTGAACAACAACGGTATCACCGGGGTTGAAATCCGGAATATTCGTCTTTAATTGCTCTTGCTCCAGTTGCTCAATAATATTACTCATGACACACCCTTAACTCTTAGTTTTAATCTCGTTCAATAAAGCCGCCTGCTCAGCAGACAACGCAATCTCATTTAATAAATCCGGCCTTTTAGACCGCGTATTTTCCCATGCCTGTTGTAGTCGCCAACGCGCAATTTCCGCATGATTACCGCTCAATAACACTTCCGGAACCGTTTGACCGTCTATCGACTCTGGCCGGGTATAATGCGGGCAATCCAATAAACCATTCATATGCGAATCTTGCTGAGCCGATTCCTTAGCACCCAACACACCCGGTAACAACCGAGTCACTGCATCTATAACCACTAACGCAGCCAATTCACCACCACTGATCACATAATCCCCCAGCGACCATTCTTCATCGATCTCTGCGGTTATTAATCGCTCATCAATGCCTTCATAACGACCTGCAACCAAAACCAACTGTGATAGTTCGCAGGTCTTAACCAATAAATCCTGAGTTAGCGGTTTACCCTGCGGACTTAAATAAATCACTTTTCTGGCTGTGACATCACCCGACTTTTTAGCGCTTATGATCGCTTCCTGTAAGGGTTGATACATCATCACCATGCCAGGCCCACCACCGTAAGGCCTCGCATCTACCGTACGATGCCGGTCTTCGGTAAAATCTCTAGGATTCCATGTCGCCAAATCGACCAACTGACTGTCTATGGCTCGACCGACAACGCCAAAACCCACCGCCTGCTGAACCATCTCAGGAAACAGGGTCACCACATCAAAGCGCATGCTAGCCACTAAAAATCAGGATCCCAGTCAACATCAATACTGCCCGCTGCTAAATCAATCTTTTTAATAACCGACCCTTGGATAAAAGGGATCAGCCGTTCACTATCACCTTGAACCACAAGCACATCATTCGCGCCAGTTTCTAAAAGATGATCAACAACCCCTAAAGAAACACCCGTTGTGGTCACAACGGCCAAGCCGACAAGATCTGACCAGTAGTATTCATCTTTCCCTGGTTCAGGTAATTGACTCCGTGCTATTGAAATCGTCCAACCACATAAGGACTCTGCCTGCTCGCACTGCTCGATCGTTTCCAAACGAGCCACAATACCTTTACCCTGAATTCGACCATCGATTACCTTCAATAATCGCTGCTCACGCCCCTTCTCTAATAACCAGGGCGTATAATTCACTATATTTTCTCTCGGACTGGTGTCTGAAAAAACCTTAACCCAGCCATTAACACCAAAAACACCGGTGATTTTACCTATTACAAGATGCGTTTCTGCCACTTGTAATCTTTTATTCAGCCGCTTTCTTTGCTTCTTTTACCAACTTAGCAACACGCTCTGAAGTTTGTGCACCGTGTGACTTCCAATGCGTTACCCGGTCAACGTCCAAACGTAATCTTTCTTCATTACCCCGTGCTAATGGGTTAAAAAAACCAAGACGCTCAATATAACGCCCATCACGACTCCTTCTACTATCTGCCACAACAACATGATAAAAAGGACTATCCTTTGCACCACCTCTAGCAAGACGAATGGTTACCATTAAAATTACCTCACAAAACTATAATCAAATAAATCGGATCATTGTACGGGCTTTTAGCAGAATGTGAAGAAATAATTGCACTCCAACCCAATAAAAACCGTCCCCATAGGAACTAAAAAGCGACTTAACCGCCTAAACCACCGCCCATACCACCCATATTGCTCTGTAATCCACGCATCATATTGGCCATATTGCCCTTTTTAAAGCGCTTCATCATTTTCTGCATCATTTTGAATTGTTTCAACAGCTTATTAAGATCTTGAACATCTTGCCCACAACCCGCCGCAATACGTTTTTTGCGATTACCTTTAATAATATCAGGGAATTTCCTTTCCTGATTTGTCATCGAATTGATCACAGCGACTTGCCGTGCCAGTTCCTTATCATTCACCTTATCTTTAACGCTTTCAGATAAGTTGCCCATCCCGGGCATTTTATCCAACAAAGAACCGACACCGCCCATATTCTGCATTTGTTGTAACTGGTCTTTAAAATCTTCCAGAGTAAACGTCTGACCTTTTTTAACTTTCTTCGCCAGCCGTTCGGCTTTTTTCTGATCGACCTTGCGTTCAACTTGTTCGATCAGACTGAGCATATCCCCCATACCGAGAATACGTGAGGCTAAGCGATCGGGATGAAATAATTCTAATTCATCCGTTTTCTCACCGGTACCAATGAATTTAATGGGTTTCCCGGTAATATGACGAATCGACAAGGCCGCACCACCACGTGCATCACCGTCTGCCTTGGTGAGCACAACGCCGGTTAAAGGGAGCGCTTCATCAAACGCTTTCGCCGTATTAGCCGCATCCTGCCCGGTCATACTATCAACCACAAAGAGGGTTTCAATCGGCTTAATCGCGGCATGTAAGGCTTTGATCTCAGCCATCATTTCATCATCAATGGCTAAACGTCCTGCCGTATCAACAATTAATACATCAAGAAATTTACGCCGCGCTTTAGCAATGGCATTAGTGGCAATATCAACCGGTTTTTGTGAAACATCACTTTCAAAAAACTCCAGGGATAAATCATTTGCTAAAGTTTCTAATTGCTTGATTGCCGCAGGTCGATAAACATCGGCACTGACAACACCCACTGATTTTTTATGATTTTCCTTCAGCCAACGTCCTAATTTTGCAACTGTCGTGGTTTTACCCGCTCCTTGCAAACCCGCCATTAAAATAACTGCCGGCGGATTAGTTTTAAAACTCAAGCCTTCATTCGCTCCGCCCATGACCGTCATGAGTTCATCTTGAACGATTTTCAATAAGGCTTGGCTAGGCAGTAAACTGGTTTCAACTTCGGTTCCCAATGCTCGTGCTTTTACCCCAGCAATAAACGCCTGAACCACGGGTAAGGCGACATCGGCTTCTAACAAGGACAGGCGAATCTCGCGCAACGTATCCTTAATATTATCTTCAGTAAGACGCCCTTGCCCGCGGACGACCTTAAGCGTTTTCGTTAAACGATCGGTTAAATTTTCAAACATAATAGACCAACACCTTCACAACTCTTAAATATGACTCATTCAGAGCCCAAACAGGTTATAATTTTTAATTCTCCAAGAGAAACAACTTTGTTTCCTTAGCAAATTATAGCTTTATAGTAAAAGCAACCATTATGCCAGACTAATCCAATAAGGACAGCCTTAATGATTCATCCATTAATCAATAATCTGACTATTATCAGTTATTTATTAAGTGCGTTTTTAATTGCAACAAACAGGAATACGCTCCCTAACGGCTTATTTCAGCACCTTAAACCACTCACTCTGGGCTGGATTGCCGTGCTTTTACATACCACAATAGTCACCCAAAAATTATTTACGCCTGAAGGCTTAAATCTGAATTTCTTTACCGCGGGCTCACTTATTTCCGACATTGTTGTCTGGCTCTTTCTTTTAGCGGCATTAACACGACCCATCGACAAATTAGCCATTGCGATTTTTCCGATCGCCGCACTGATGCTAGGACTTGAAGGCAACATTGTCATTAAGCCACAAATTCTGGTCAATCACGCCTGGCAAATGAATATTCATATTCTCACCTCTATTATAGCCTTCAGTCTTTTTAATATAGCCGCTTTCCAAGCCATCTTATTGGCCATGCAAGACCAACAACTGCATGGCCATCGTCCACACAGACTGGTACTTTCACTCCCCCCCTTGCAAACCATGGAACTCTTATTATTTCAAATGATAGGAGCAGGCATGCTTTTTTTGTCAGGCTCCCTACTCAGCGGTTTTTTCTTTCTTGAGGATATTTTTGCACAACACCTTGCCCACAAAACCATCCTGTCACTCCTGGCATGGGTCGTATTTGGTAGCTTATTGCTCGGTCGCATTCGTTACGGTTGGCGCGGAAAAAAAGCCATCCGCGGCACCATTATTGGCTTTATCTTTCTTGCACTGGCTTATTTTGGCAGCAAACTGGCATTGGAATTAATTCTACAACGGGTCTAACCGAAAAACCTACCCCTCGATAGATTTTTCTCCGTCCTTAATGGCATTAATAATATTAGTGGTCGAATGTCCTTCTATAAAAGACAGAATTTTAACTTCGCCGCCATTAGCGAGTACACTCTCATGCCCTGCAATTTCGGTAATCGCTTGATAATCACCGCCTTTAACCAATATATCCGGTAACAACTGGTCGATTAAGGCTTGCGGCGTATCTTCGCTAAAAGCCACAACCCAATCCACACACGCTACAGCCGCCAGCATTTCCATACGATGCGCTAAATTATTTACGGGGCGATCGGAGCCCTTTAATCGCCTGACCGACTCATCACTGTTCACTAAAACAACCAGACGATCCCCCAACTTCCGTGCTTGCTGCAAATAACGAATATGCCCCGGGTGTAAAATATCAAAACACCCGTTAGTCGCAACAACGCTTTCATTATTTTTATGGGCTTTTGCGACTGCAGATTCGAGTTCACTCACTGAAACAACACCGCCCTGACCCAATCGCCGTCCTTGTAACACTTGAGTCATTTCAGTCGTAGTAACAGTCGCGGTACCGGATTTACCAACCACAATACCCGCTGCCGTATTGGCCAACCATGTGGCATTCGCCAATGACTCATTGGCTGCCATACTCGCTGCCAACACTGAGATAACGGTATCACCCGCTCCGGTTACATCAAAAACATCCCGTGCTTGGGTCGGCAAATGCAAGGGTTTACCCTCATGCTGCAGCAAAGTCATACCATGCTCCCCCCGGGTAATTAACAACCCGGCAAGATCCAACCGTGCCATTAATTGATAACCTTTCTCGACCAATACGTCCTGATTAGGGCAAGACCCGACAACCCCTTCAAACTCACTTAAATTAGGCGTCATAAGCGCTGCCTTTCGATAGCGTTCAAAATCCATTCCTTTAGGATCAACCAATGCGGGTTTGTTATAACGCCCAGCCAACGCGATTAACTGCTCGACTTGTGCTAAGGTTCCTTTCCCGTAATCTGAGAAGATAATCACATCAGTTTGCTCAATTAACTCAGGGCAAACAGCGAGCAGATGGTCACTGTTAAACTGCTGAAAATCTTCCTCAAAATCGAGACGAATGAGTTGCTGATTTCGACTCATAACCCGCAATTTAGTAATCGTTGGGTATTCATCTAAGGTGATAAAGCAACACTTCACCCCCGCACCCGTTAACACGGATGTTAAGGTATCTGCGGCTTCATCCTGACCACAATATCCCACCAACGTAACATCCACACCCAACTCAGCTAAATTTAACGCGACATTACCGGCTCCACCCGGGCGAAACTCACGGTTATTAACATGAACAATAGGAACCGGGGCTTCTGGCGAAACGCGAGACGTTGACCCATGCCAATATTGGTCAAGCATCAAATCGCCGACCACCAACACACGCGCAGAAGTGAACTCAGGTAACTGCATTAACTTTAATCCCGCATAAAAAAGAATCCAAAATACCATAATAACCCAATAAAATACCAGCCCATGCTCAACCCACTCAAACTAACAACGCCACACTAACCCGGCTATTTCATCAAAGGCTATGATAGAATCAACCGGCTCACTCAAGCTTTAAGGAAACTAACATGAAGGTCACTATTTACCACAATCCCCGTTGCAGTAAATCACGCCAAACATTGCAACTCATTCAAGAACAGGGTATTGAACCAGACATTATAAAATACTTAGAAACACCGCCCAGTGCCGAAGAAATCAAAACCATTTTAACTAAACTGGCTATTAAACCCCGAGAACTACTACGAAAAAATGAGCCTGACTATAAGGCAGCCGGCCTGAATGATACTTCACTTGACGATGACACCGTGATAAATGCCATGGTTGATCACCCGAAACTTATTGAGCGCCCGATTGTTTTGGCCAATGATCAGGCTGTCATTGGCCGTCCCCCTGAGAACGTCCTTGCCATTTTATAAACCCTCATTAACGAACACAAAAAGACAACCCCTTACAAAAAGCACCCCATGGATACACAGATACTGATTCTCTATTACAGCCGACATGGCTCTACAATTGATATGGCTCAGCAAATTGCCCGCGGCGTTGAATCTGGCCAAAATACCACTGCAATCATCCGCACCGTTCCGAATGTATCCACGGTCTGCGAAGCGACTGAAGACAGCATTCCAGAACAAGGCGCGCCTTATGCAACGCTTGATGACTTAAAAAACTGTCATGGTTTAGCACTCGGTAGCCCCACCCATTTTGGCAATATGGCCGCACCGCTTAAACATTTTATTGATAGTACGACCGAACTTTGGTTCGCCGGCGCACTCACTGGCAAACCCGCCGTCGTTTTCACTTCCTCCAGCAGTATGCATGGCGGTCACGAAAGTACATTATTATCCATGATGTTACCGCTGATGCACCAAGGCATGATGATTATGGGCGTGCCTTGCAGCGAACCGGCCTTACGGGAAACACAAACCGGCGGCACACCTTATGGACCTAGCCACCTCGCTCGCCACGGCCAGCCTTTAAGCAACGACGAAAAAACATTATGCCAACTCATGGGGCAACAATTAGCCCAAACTGCTCACCGACTTAACGCCTCATGACACTCAAAAAACAGACTTACTACACCTTAGCGCTCAGCGCCTACTTTAGCCTTTTTGCTTTGCTGATGGCCTGGAACACACTACTCATGCCGTCGGCACGCTTTCCTACGGCATTAGTGCTCATCGTCACGGTTACACCGCTACTGCTACCCTTACGCGGCTTTCTTCACGGCCGCTCCAAAAGTACCGCCTGGATGGCCTATGTCAGTTTATTGTATATTACCCACGGACTGGTCGAAGCCATGGCTAATCTCGCTGAACGTTGGTATGCCACCGGCGAAACCATTCTTGCCCTAACCTTATTCCTGAGCGCTACATTTTATGTTCGTTCAAATGGGAAAGAACCTAATCAATGAGCAAACAATTACCCCTTGATTTCAAACACCGAAGCAACCAAAGTTTTGACGACTATTTCTCCGGTGAAAACGAAGAGGTTGTCAGCCATTTAAAGCAATCTAGCGATAAAAAAGGCGAACCCTTTATTTTTGTCTGGGGACCCGCCGGCACAGGAAAAACTCACCTTTTACAAGCCTGCTGCCAACAAACCGCGCAAACAGGAGACCATACTTTCTATTTAGAATTAAAAAGCGGCCAACTCCCAGACCCCAGCATCCTTGACGGACTAGAAAACTTAGCACTAGTTTGTATAGATAATATTCATTTGCTCCATGAGACCCAACAGCACCAAGAACACTACTTTAATTTTTTTAACCGCATTACTGAACAAGGTAATCACCTCATTATCAGTGCTAATTGTTTACCCACACAATTAAACATCCCCTTAACCGACCTTAAAACTCGACTCAATTGGGGACTTACCTTGAAACTAGATCGCTTAAGCGACGCCAACTTAATGGTTGCACTCAGTCATAAAGCGCATCGCATGGGTTTTGATATTTCTCCGCAGGCCGCGACTTTTATTCTGTCCCGCTATACGCGCGAACTGACTGACTTCTGGGCCTTACTGAATATTCTGGACCACGCAACCTTATCTGCGCAACGTAAAGTAACCGTCCCTTTTCTAAAAGAAACACTGAATCTATGACCACCGCTTTAGTCTTTGGCACTGGCGCTATCGGCGGTTTTTACGGCAGCCTTTTAGCCCGACAAGGGGTTCAGGTTTCCGTAGTCTGCCGCTCTGATTACAGCCACATCAAACAACACGGCTTTCAAATTAACAGTCACGAATTAGGTCAGTGGCCTTTTCAACCCGAGCAAACATTTAATTCAACAGCCGCTGTAAAAACGCCTGTTGACTACCTGTTAGTCTGCACCAAGGTTCTCGAAAATCTTGATCGAGTGAAACTCATTAAACCGGCTGTAGGCATAAAAACCACGATCGTACTGATTCAAAATGGTATTGCCATTGAAGATGAAATCATCGCCGCTTTTCCAGATAACGAGGTGGTCAGCGGGCTCGCTTTTATTTGCAGTAATCGCATTAGCCCGGGTGAAATTGAACATTTGGCCTATGGACGGTTAACGCTCGGAAATGTACCGTCAGGTTTTAGCGAGAAAACCCGATGCCTGGCAACATTTTTTAACGATGCTGGCATAGAGTGTCAATTAAGTGAATCCATTACCAGCGCACGGTGGCAAAAATGTATTTGGAATGCCCCTTTCAACCCCTTATCGGTCCTCTCGGGCGGTCTTAGCACACAGACCATTTTACAAACCCAAGAACCCTTAATACGCGCCATCATGCAAGAGGTTTTTACCATTGCCACAGCCTTAGGTCACAAACTCCCTGAAGATATCATTGAAACCAACATTAACCATACCCAACACATGCCACCCTACAAAACCAGCATGCTACTAGACTATCAGGCCGGTCGTCCCATGGAAATTAATGCAATTTTAGGCAATACGATCAAAGCGGCTGCGCACACAAATACTGAATGTCCGCACTTAAAAACGCTCTTTTCCTTACTGCAACTTACAGAATTAACCGAAACCGTTAAGCGTTCAGAAACGCCTTGGCCTAACTAAAATACTTTGGGTTAAAGTGTTAGAACAGTAGCCTCATTACCTCTGTTTGAGTGGCTATCGCTAAGATTTAATTAACCTCGTAAGTTCTTTTGGTTGAACCGGTTTTGAAAACAAATAGCCCTGAAACTGGTCACAACCTAAAGCCATCAATATCGAATGTTGCCCATCAGTCTCTACCCCTTCAGCGACCACTTCCATGCCAAATGTTTTAGCCATCGCGATAATTGCCTGAGTAAAGGCTAAATTATCTTCATTAGTTGCAATATCCGTAATAAAACTTTGGTCCACTTTGACCTGAGAAAATGGCATTCGCTTAAAATTAGTCATTGACGCATAACCGGTACCAAAATCATCCAGTGAGAAACGATAACCCTGGTTGACTAACTTCACGAACTTTTCTTGCAAAGAATTAAAATCCTCTAGACTTATACTTTCGGTCACCTCTAAAATAATGGCGTTAGGAAAAACATTGTACTTGTTAGACAGGCTATTGAGCATATTAACAAAATCATCCTGCATCAATTGCTTAACACTGATATTAATCGATACCTTCGGTAGTTCTAAACCCTCTGCTTTCCAGGCTGTAATTTGTTTAAAAACTGACTCTAAAACCCATATCCCTATGGCTTCCATCCGGCTATGTTGTTCGGCTAACGAAATAAAGATACCGGGAGGCAACAAACCTAAGCGCGGGTGCTGCCAACGAATGAGAGCTTCGGCACCCACTAGGTCATTGTTTTGATTATATTGCAGTTGATAAAGCATAAAAAATTGTTCATCAAAGACGGCTTCATCAAGTGACTCTATAATTTTCATTTGCTTCATTAAGCCCTTATGCATCGATTTGGTATAAACAGCAACCGAATTCAGTGAATTTTTTTTTGCCTGATACATCGCTGAATCTGCCCATATAAGAACATCATCAACGCAATCGCCCCTATGAAAATGGCAGATACCCACACTGGCTAAAACACCCACTTTATGCTTGCCGATCATCATTAACTTACTCAGGTTTTCAACTAAACCCTGAGCGATAACTTTTGCATCTTTAGTGGCTTTTTCTCGACCCACTCGACTCGAAGCGAGGAGCACAAGAAACTCATCGCCCCCCAAACGACAGACCAAATCACCCTCTCTGATATTCAAAGATAACCGCTGGGCGATAATTTGTAACAACTCGTCACCGATATGATGCCCTAGACTATCATTCACCAACTTAAATCGGTTAAGGTCTATAAAAAACAACGTACCGACTTGATCATCAGACATTTCAAGCGTTAACCGTTTTTTTAAAAAATCGATAAAATAACGACGATTAGGTAAGCCTGTTAATTCATCCATAAATGCAGCTTGATAGTAACGCTCTTTCTCTTTATTACGTTCGGTAATATCCCTGATAAAAGCACTAAACATGATAGTGTTGGCTATTTTTATGGGGCTGATAACTATCTCTATCGGAAAAACATGGCCGTTCTTATGGAGTCCTTCTATCTCTATACGTTTATTAAGAACAACCTGCTCACCTGTTGCAACATAGTTCGTCAACGCCTGATGATACTGGTCACGAGAATTTTCAGGAAAAATAAAGTCAGCCATTTTATGACCCAGAATTTCTGCTTTACAATAGCCAAAAATAGCCTCACAGGTCTTATTAAAATTAATAACACAACCCAACTTATCAAGCATGATAACACCATCAAATGCTGAGTCTAAAACTTTGCCTCTTTGCAAAGACAAGCCCTCATGACGAGAAACGGCTCGCTCTAGTTTATCTTTTTGATAGCCTCCGAATGCTGCAAAAATTCCTAGAAATATCGGTGCAGTATCAATTATCCATAATAAGGTATTCTGGTCATGAATAAGTCCAATTTGCTGAAAGGTCCATTCTCCACTAGACCATAACAATAGACAGATGGCGCCCAATGGAAACAAGAAGCCAAACAAAACGCCATACATTGCGTATTTATTTAACTGCATTGCAAAAAATTTTGAAAATAAATGCTGCATAAGTCATTAGGAATAAGCCATAAAAGATAAAACAACCATCACTCAATACGACTCCTTAACAAAGACGTTACTGCCTGAACGCTTAAGGGTTTTGCAAACAAATAACCCTGATAACCGGTACACCCTAGTTTAGTTAAAATATCTAATTGCGCTTGTGTTTCCACACCTTCAGCAA
>Ga0114932_10000182_pt1 | contig 72518 bp, 75 predicted proteins | sample 2SBtaG_2_FD_87286 | JGI IMG/M metagenome (GOLD analysis project Ga0114932, IMG submission 87286) | Deep subsurface microbial communities from Kolumbo volcano to uncover new lineages of life (NeLLi) - 2SBTROV12_ACTIVE470 metaG | ecosystem: Environmental > Aquatic > Marine > Volcanic ...
CATTCAAATCAACGCTGTTTGCTGCGTTCTTCCCGCCGGACCTGATAGAAACAATGTGGATTCAGCCCAGCACTTTGGTCTACCACGCACCGCCTGATAAAGACCCGCGCTTTTATGGCTGGTGGGGCGACATGGCGTTTTTGCCGCATTTTCTGGCCACTTTGGGCGTTGTCAGGCAAGGGCGGGTCGAGCTGATTTTTCACACGCCTGTACGCGTTTCAGATTTCAAGGATCGCAAGGCACTGGCGCGGTACTGCGAAGAAACCGTTCGCAACGCTATGGTGAAATAGGGGCTAGTCCGGCGGCGTCAATAGCGCGCGCAACCCATCCAGAGCGCTGTCGCTGTTCCAAATTTCGTCACCGATCGCCAGAAAATCCGCGTGTGGCGCCAATTGCGCCGCCAGGGCGGCGGTCAGTCCGCCTTCGGCCACAAGCGGCACCTCGATCATCTGCGACCACCAGTAGAACAACTCCGGCGGTGCGGTCTCGCCGCTGCCCAAAGCTGAAGCCGCCACCGGTCCAAAGCTGACGTAATCGGCACCGGCTTCGCCTGCCGACAGGCCGCTGTCGCGCGATTGGCCGCAATAGGCACCGATGATGGCGTCTTTGCCCAGTTCCTTGCGGGCCGCGCGGACCTGTTTGGGCCCGTCGGTGAAGTGCACGCCGTCAAGTCCAAGGCGGGCGGCCAAACGGTAATGGCTGTCGATCACCAGCGCGACGTCGCGGGCGTGGCAGATGTCGCGCAGTGTATCGCAGGCGTGCGTCAGTTCGGTTTCGTCCTGTGTGACCAGCGACAGGCGCACACATGCGATGTCGCGCCCGTCAAGCACGCGTTCCAGCGTCGGTGCGAAAGTGGCCAAATCAAAGTGGCCGGGCGTGATCAGATAAATCTGCGGCGGATCGCTCTGGGGCATTCTTAATCCTGTGGTAGCCTTGGGCCATATTATTTGGGGTCCAGCGTAGACACGAAATCCATCGCGAGCGCCAGTAGCGCCGCACGAGAAGATTATTGCGTCGTCGCGTCGCGCAGCATTTGCGCCGGCCCTTCGTCGTGTGTCGGTTCATGTCTTCTTGTACTGGTTTGCCGCCCAGCGTATCACCGCCTCCAATGCAAGGGAAATACGATGTCCGGAACGGATCACGGTAAGGATGAAGGTTGGGGCGGCGCGCAGCCCGCCATGATCCTTGTGGCACCGCAAATGGGCGAAAATATCGGTGCGGCGGCGCGCGCCATGTGGAATTTTGGACTGGAGCGCCTGCGCCTTGTGTCCCCGCGCGACGGTTGGCCGAATGCACGCGCCGTGGCCATGGCCAGCGGGGCGGGGCGGGTGCTTGATCAGGTGCAGGTTTTCAGCCGGACAACCGACGCGCTTGGTGATCTGAATTACGTTTTCGCCACCACAGCGCGCCCGCGCGATCTGACCAAAGAAGTGATCAGCCCCGCGCAGGCGATGGCGCGGTGCAAAACACTGGCACAGCGTGGACAAAAAGTCGGGATCATGTTCGGACCCGAACGCGCCGGACTGGCCAATGCCGACGTGGTGCGCGCCAACGCGCTGATTTCGGTGCCGGTCAACCCGGCCTTTGGATCGATCAATCTGGCGCAGTGCGTGTTGCTGCTGGCCTATGAATGGCGACGGCACAGCACCGAAATTACCGACGTTGCAAACCCATGCAAATCGCGTCGCGCCACGCAGACCGAGGTAGAAAAACTATATCAGAGCCTGTACGCGCGGCTGGACGAAAAAGGCTTTTTCTTTCCCGACCATAAAGCTGAAAGCATGGTTTTGAACCTGCGCAACATGTTGTCGCGTTTGCCGCTGACCGATACCGATATCCGCACCCTACACGGAGTGTTTCGTGCACTGGGCGAACCCCCGCGTGGTGATGGGTGACACCGCTTGCGACCTTAAGGTTAAGGCCCTAGACACAAGTTAAAAGGGAGCGAATCCATGGTTGAAAAACGTGCGGTTTTTGAAGATGTATCCGGTGACATTCCCGCCGATATGAAACGCGATTTGCGCGGTGTCGACACCAGTCACGACGGCGCACGCCGCGCCATCCGTATCTGGCTGGGTGTGCTTTTTACCATGGTGTTCGTGATGATCGTGGTGGGCGGTCTGACGCGGCTTACCGACAGCGGGCTGTCGATCACCGAGTGGAAACCAATCACCGGCGCCATACCACCGACATCTGAAGCGGTCTGGACCGAGGTGTTTGAGAAATACAAAGCCACGCCGGAATACGATCTGCAAAACAAGGGCATGAGTCTTGCGCAGTTCAAAGGCATCTACTGGTGGGAATGGAGCCACAGACAGTTGGGTCGCAGCATCGGGCTGGTCTGGGCTTTGCCGTTCCTTGTGTTCCTGATCGCGCGCAGAATACCGCGCGGCTGGACAGTCAGGTTACTGGCCATCGGCGTACTTGGCGGGGCGCAGGGTGCGCTTGGCTGGTGGATGGTAGCCTCGGGTCTGACCGGGCGCATGGTGGATGTGGCCAGCTATCGGCTGGCCATGCATCTGGGTCTGGCGTTCATTATTCTGGGGCTGATCGCGTGGTATATCATGGCGCTGGGGCGCAGTTCGGCTGATCTGATGCGGGCGCGCCGCGCCGGCGAGCGGTCGCTGGCGTTGCGCGCGCGGGTGCTGAGCGCGCTGGTTTTCGTGCAAATCCTGCTTGGGGCACTGGTCGCGGGGATCGATGCGGGACGCAGCTATATAGACTGGCCGCTGATGAACGGCGATTTTTTACCGCCGGAGAGCTTTGAACTCACGCCGCTTTGGAGCAATTTTTTCGAAAACCCCGCTCTGGTGCAGTTTGATCACCGCATGTTGGGATACTTTGTTGTTCTTTATGCAATCTTTATCTGGTGGCGCAGCCGCCGCTCGGCGCTGCGTGCCGTCAAAAAGGCCTTCAGCCATGTGCTTGTTGTGGTGCTCGTGCAAATGGGGTTGGGGATATCCACGGTGATTATGGCGGCCCCGTGGGATATCGCGATTGTCCACCAGATTGGCGCTGTGCTGACCCTGACGCTGATATTGCGCGCGCGGTTTGCGGCGCTTTACCCCACCAGCCAATCGTTGCGATAGGACCCCGACATGTCTGAGCCTTATGCCGCGCTGATGGCGCATGTGAAACAGACCACGGCGCTGGGGCAGATATCCGGCCTGCTTGGCTGGGATCAGGAAACCATGATGCCCAGAGGCGCGTCCGCGCAGCGCGCCGAATGGTCCGGCGCCCTGGCCAGCACCATGCACGCACGCCGTGTTGACCCGCAAATCGGCGACTGGCTGGCGGCGATCGACGACACCAGTCTGGACGCCACCGCACAGGCGAATTTGCGCCATATCCGGCGGTCTTTCGCGCGCAGCACTAAAATTCCTGCCGATTTGGCGGCGGCGCTGGCGAAACTGACGTCAAAGGCGCAGGGGATTTGGGCAGATGCGCGTGCGGCGGACGATTTTGCCGCTTTCGCGCCAACGCTGCGCGAGGTGCTCGATCTGGCCCGGCAGCAGGCAGCGGCGCTGGCAGAAGGTGGCGATCTTTATGACGCGCTGCTTGACGGGTATGAACCTGACATGACCGGCAGCCGTCTTGACGACATATTTGGCCGCCTGCGCCCGGGACTGGTAGATCTGCGGGCGCGGATCAAGGAGTCGGGAGTGACCGCGCCGAAGCTTGATTTCGACTTTGCCGAAGATATCCAGATGGCGCTGTCGCGCGAGCTGGCCGGTGCGCTTGGCTATGACTGGGCGCGCGGACGACTGGATAAAGCCGTGCATCCCTTTTCGTCGGGCAGCGGCACCGACACCCGCATTACCACGCGGGTGGATGTGCGCAATCCGTTCAACTGTTTCTATTCGACGATTCACGAGGTGGGGCATTCTTGTTACGAGCAAAGCATTGATAAGGCATACCTTTTGACGCCACTCGGGCGCGGCGTGTCGATGGGTGTGCACGAAAGCCAAAGCCGGATTTATGAAAATCAACTGGGGCGCTCGCGGGCGTTCTGCGGGTGGTTGTTTGGGCGAATGGTTGACCGTTTTGGCGATTTCGGCATCGCGAACGAGGACGAATTCACCTTGTTGGTGAACGCGGTTTCCGCCGGTTATATCCGCACCGAATCCGACGAGGTTCAGTATAACCTACACGTCATGCTGCGTTTTGATCTGGAACGCGCGCTGATTTCTGGTGATCTGCAGGTGTATGATCTGGAAGCCGCCTGGAACGACCGTTTCGCCGCCGATTTCGGCTATCCGGTCGACAAGGCGTCAAACGGGGTGTTGCAGGACGTGCATTGGTCGGTCGGGCTGTTTGGTTATTTCCCGACCTATTCACTGGGGAATATTTACGCGGGCTGTCTGTTTGAGGCGCTGAAAACCAATGTGCCGGAGCTGGAAAACGATCTGGCACGGGGGGAAACCGCTGGCGCCACCGCGTGGTTGCGCGAAAATGTTCAGCAGTTTGGCGGGCTTTATCAGCCGCGCGAGGTGATCGAAAAGGCGGCCGGCCGGGGTGTCAGCGAGGCGCCGCTTTTGGCCTATCTGGAGCAGAAATTCAGCGGTCTTTACGCGTTGTAGGGCGCAGATAAGAGTTTGCGCAAAAAAAGTAGCCCTGAATTTATTGATCCCACTCCGGCGGGCGTTTGTTCATGAACGCGTCCAGACCTTTAATGGTTTGCTCGAACAATAAATTTTCTGCCATAACGTCGCCGGTGAAAGTGTAAGCGTCCTGGATGTTCATTTCGAGTTGCCGGTAATAGGCGTGTTTGCCAATCTTGACTGCCGCGCCCAATTTTGACGCCACAGTTTGGGCCAGTGCGCGGGTTTCCGTTTCCAGCAAATCAAGTGGGACGACGCGGTTGATCAATCCAATGTCGCGCGCTTCTTCGGCTTGGACAAAATCGCCCGTCGTCAGCATTTCAAAGGCTTTTTTGGTGGGCACATTGCGCGACAGAGCCACCATGGGCGTTGAGCAGAACAGACCGATATTGACGCCATTGACGCCAAAGCGCGTACCCGACGCCGCCACCGCCATGTCGCAACTGGCGACCAGCTGGCAACCGGCGGCCGTGGCAATACCGTGCACCTGCGCAATAACAGGTTGCGGCAGCGCCCGTATGGTGGTCATCATTTTGGTGCAGCGTTTGAAAACGTCGACAAAATAACCATGTCCTCCGTCCTCGGCTTGCCGCCCGTTGGTCAGCTCGCGCAAATCATGTCCGGCGCAAAATGCCTTGCCCGCACCCCTAATAATCACGGCGCGGATATCCTTGAGCTGTGCTATTTCGTCAAAAGCGTCCTGAAGTGCCTGTAACATTTCGTCTGACAGCGCGTTCAGATTTTCGGGTGTGTTCATTGTCAAAGTTGCGATATTCTGCGCAATCTGACGCTTGAGCGGGATTTCATTCATTTGACGCGGCCCGTGTTTGACTGGTGTATGGGCGAGCTTACGGGGTGCGCCGGTGTTGTGAAAGGTCCAAAATGACATTGAAGATGGATGGAGCAGCGCTGGCGGCATTTACGACTGCCGAATTTCCACAAGCGGGCGATGGATATCGCATCGACGCGCTGTCTATGGACGGCATTACTGTGTCGATGGATGTCGACGACAGCCATATTCGCCCGGGCGGCACGGTGTCGGGACCAACCATGTTCGCGCTGGTTGATGTGACCATGTACCTGTTGGTGCTGTCGCGCATCGGGCCGCAGGCGCTGGCGGTAACGACCAATTGCTCCATCGATTTCATGCGCAAGCCCGGACTGTCAACGCTAAGCGCCAAAGCGCGGGTGCTGAAACTGGGACGCAGTCTGTGCGTCGGCGAAGTGCACCTGTATTCCAATGGTACGGCAGACCCCGTAGCGCGCGCCAATCTGACTTATGCGTTGCCGCAAAGTGGCCCATAGTTGGGGGTATTATTATACCTTATTTATAAGTCATTGATATAACACAGTTAAATATAACAATCCAGCCTTGACGCCATCCTGTAAATCCTTAGACCCGCCGGTGAAATGAACAACACCGCCTGCGATACGCTCAGGCACAAGTGAGGTGAACACATGAAAACCTTTACGGCGACACCTGCGGATATCGACAAAAGCTGGATCCTCATCGACGCAACCGGCGTCGTTCTGGGGCGTCTGGCGTCGATCATTGCGGCGCGGCTGCGCGGCAAACACAAAGCCACGTTTACACCGCACATGGATATGGGCGACAATATCATCGTGATCAATGCCGATAAAATCCAACTGACCGGTAAAAAGCGCAGCGACAAAATTTATTACTGGCACACCGGTCATCCCGGCGGCATCAAACAACGCACTGCGGGCCAGATACTTGAGGGCCGTTTTCCCGAACGTGTCATCACAAAAGCTGTCAAAAGGATGTTGCCGGGCGGACCGCTGTCGCGCCAGCAATTGACCAATCTTCGCGTTTATGCCGGTGCCGCGCACCCGCACGAAGCGCAAAACCCCACGGTTCTGGACGTCGCGTCCATGAATAGTAAAAACACCCGGAGCGCCTGATCATGAGTGATGAAATCAATACTCTGGAAGATTTGAAAGATGTGGTCGCAGTGGCCGAGGACGCGGGCGTCGCGACAGCGACTCAGCGCGAACCCCAGCGCGATGATCTGGGACGTTCCTATGCCACCGGCAAACGCAAAGATGCGGTGGCGCGGGTATGGATTCGTCCGGGTTCGGGCAAAGTAACAGTGAATGGCCGCGAAATGGACAAATATTTTGCCCGTCCGGTGCTGCAAATGGTTTTGCGTCAGCCGTTCGAAGTGGCCGGTGTGTCCGGTGAATTCGACGTCAATGCCACGGTCAAGGGTGGTGGTCTGTCAGGGCAGGCCGGTGCGGTCAAGCACGGCATATCCAAAGCCCTGCAACTTTACGAGCCGTCTCTTCGCGGTGCGCTGAAAGCCGCCGGCTTTTTGACCCGCGACAGCCGCGTGGTAGAACGCAAGAAATACGGCAAGCGCAAAGCGCGCCGCAGCTTCCAGTTCTCTAAACGCTGATGAATTGGATACTGCAGGAAAATCAAATGGGTCGCGGTCGGGCGGCCCTTTTGCGGTGTCGGGTTGGCTGAATTTGTGACCATATCAGCGTAGCCGAATCAAATGCAAACATTCGTAGACCACATACTCCCGTCGTTTCAGTCTCTGGGGATTTGGGGCTATTGGGTATTGGCATTTTTTGTTTTCTTGCAGGGGTTTGCACTAACCAGCGCGCTGAGTCCGGCCACCGCTTTTGTGGTTCTTGCCGGTGCTTTGGCGGCACAGGGCGTTTATGACCTTGGCGACATGATCTGGTTTGTAGGGATTGCCGACACACTGGGGGCCGAAATCAGCTACCGGCTCGGGCGGCGTTCACAGAGTTGGATGAGCAGCAAAACCAGATTTGTGCCGCAAACCGCTTTGGAGCGCAGCCGTGGGTTTTTCGACAAATTCGGTGCCTTTGGACTATTGATTGGCCGGTTTGTTCCCATGGGGGCGTTTGTACCGCTGATCGCGGGGATTACGGAAATGCCCCCACGCAGGTTTGTTATTTGGAACATTATCGGCGGCTTTGCGTACGCTTTGGTTCTGTTACTGGTCGGGTATTTCTTTGGTTCGGCACTTGATCTTATTTCCACTGCCGTGACGCGTCTTGGATTGTTCTCGTTGGTCTTGGTCGTAGCGCTTGTTTTAATTTGGTTTCTTGCGGTCAGGCTGCGCCGCATGGTGCCGTTTTTTGTTTCGATCGCGCGCTCGGTCGGTGGATCGATCGGCGATAATCCCGAGTTCCGCGCACTCGTTGCCCGGCATCCGCGCAGCTTTCGTTTTCTGGCGCATCGGGTGTCTCTGACCAGTTTTGCCGGCCTTCCAAGCAGTTTGTTCGCGGTATCTTTCTTTTATTTTGGCGCACTTCTGGCTGGATCGATACTGGAGTTTATCCTGAACGACACCGTCGCCCTGACCGATATTCGCCTTGCCAATCTATTTTTCGCATTTCGTGATCCGACTTTGGTGTCATTTTTTACCTATGTCACGGCACTTGGATATTGGAAAACCATTGGAGTGCTTGCGCTTGGCGTTTCGGTGGCCATGGGCGTTACCGCGCGCATGTGGATGGTGCCGGTTTTGTGGGTCGTGCTTGTCGGCAATCAAACAACGGTATTTGTTCTCAAGCTTTTGTTTGCCCGACCGCGCCCCGAAATTGCCGTTTATGCCGAAAGCAGTTATTCTTTTCCCAGCGGTCATGCCGCCGTAAGTTTTGCGTTTTTCGGGCTGCTGACATATTTCGTCATGCGCCAGAAATTGGCCCCCCCGATATTATCCCTGTTAATTGGAAGCAGCGTGATTTTTTTGATCGGCCTCAGCCGCTTGTATTTGGTAGAGCATTATCTATCCGACGTGTTGAACGGATATCTGGTAGGGGCTTTATGGGCTTTTGCAGGTGCGTGGTTCTTAGAGTGGCGCCACAACAAATCACCCGTAAACTTGGGTCAAATTCCCGGCGGAACAGCACGAAAGACCGGATACGCGGTTTCTTTCGTAACAGTGCTGGCAGCTGTTCTGGTGGTCACCACATATCAGCCGGAGCGGATGTTCATAAGGGCAGTTGCGCCTGAAACTCTGGATACAAGTGTAGAGCAAGCGTTGGCAGATGAACGCATCAGCATTTATTCTGAAACCCTGACCGGACGGGTGCAACAACCCATCAGCATAATTATTCTTGTCCGCGATGAATCACAGTTTCTTGGGTTGTTTTCCAAGACGGACTGGGTTTTGGCGGACGACCCCGGAGGCAGAACGTTGTCGCATGCAGCGGCAGCGGCATGGCTTGGACTGCCTTACCGGAACGCGCCGGTTACGCCATCGTTCTGGCGTGGGCGACCTCATGATTTCGCGTTCGAGCGCCAGACCGGTGACGTCAGCATACGCGAGCGGCACCACGCAAGATTCTGGAACAGCGGTTATGAAACCCGGGACGGAAAAACAATTTTTGTCGGCACCGCCAGTTTTGATGACCGCCTGAAATGGGGTCTGACGCATCACATTGCGCCAAATATCGACGCCGAACGTGATTTGCTGGTAAAGGCACTGACAGGCGTCGGAATAAAAGGTGATACGCGACGCGTGCGATTGCTGACGCCGTCGATGGGCACAAATATGACCGGTGATCTGTTTTTTACGGACGGTTGGGCTGTGCTTTTGGATGTTGGAAACTGATGAGGTTACCCTCTTACCGGGCGTCGGTCAGCTATACGCTGGACTTTTTGTATTTTATCGGGTGAATGGCACGGCATGAGATTTGGCAAATCGATAGAACATTGGGTCAAGCGCAAAACGCCCGCGCGCTGGCGCAAGTATATCAAAAGCTCGGCGTATCAGCGGGTGGTCGAACGCAATGCCCCGATAGACCTGATTGTGCACGTTGGGGCGCACTTTGCCGAAGATGCCGCTTATTACGAAAACCTTGGTGCGCGAACGGTTTTATGGATAGAAGCCGACCCCGACACGTTCGCACAGTTGCAAAAAATCCTGAAAGACCGTAATGGTGGCGCAACACGTCACCTGTGCGATTGCGCGCTGGTGTCAGCACGCCAAGGCGAAACACTGGGGTTCAACCGCTTTATAGGCGACGGGTCGTCAAGTTCTGTCTACCTGGCGTCGGACGCCATGAAAGCGCGGTTCGCGCAAGTGCGCGAAACCGGCGAAGTGCTGGAAATGCAAACAAAAACCCTGCCCGATATTTTGCGCGCGCACGGTGTTTCGGTGGCAGAGTTTAGCCGAGCGATGCTTGTGGTCGACGTACAGGGGCACGAAATGTCGGTGCTCAGCGGCTTGGGTGATCTGCTGCGCAGTTTTGCCTTTTGCAAATGCGAGGTTTCGCGTTTTGAAACCTATCAGGGCGGTGCGCGGTTCGAGGACCTTGATGCGCATTTCAGAGCAGCAGGATTTAGATTGGTGTCGCACGCCTATTTTCGGGTGCCACGCCACGGCGACGTGCTGTACCAAAACGACGCAGGAATATAGCTGGATATTTCAGCCTTTGTTAACTATCTGATGTTGAGTCTTGAACAAAGTTCCACGGGACCGCAGGCAATGGGCAAACACAGCGCGGTAGTGCGCGACATCAGCTATTCGACAACCGCCAAGACACGGCGTGGCCGGATCATGATCCGTGCGGTCGAAAATGCCACGGGACGGTTGCGCCTGATCAGACGCGCCAAAGGATACGAAAACGAAATCACGCCAGATCGCGATTTTTGGAAAGTGATGACCGAACGGTACGATCTGACACTTGAACTGATGTCCGGGTCGCTGGACAATATCCCCCGCACGGGGCCGCTGATTTTGATATCAAACCACCCTTACGGTATTCTGGATGGTTTGATGATGGGCAGTATTCTGTCCCAAACCCGCGACGATTTTCGCATTCTGGCCCATCGTATTTTTCAGAAAGCCGAAGACATCAACAAGGTGATCCTGCCGATCAGCTTTGACGAAGACCGCGCAGCGTTAAAATTGAACCTGCAAACACGCAAAACGGCGCTGAATTACCTGGGGCAAGGCGGGGCCATCGGTATTTTCCCCGGCGGTTCCGTTTCAAGCTCACGGCGCCCGTTTGGCGTGCCCATGGACCCGGGCTGGCGCACGTTTACCGCCAAAATGATCGCCAAATCGGGCGCAACCGTGGTGCCGATCTATTTTGAAGGCAGCAATTCGCGGCTGTTTCAGATGTGCGGGCATTTGAACCTCACGCTGCGCACGGCTCTTTTGATCAAGGAATTCAAACGGCGTGTAGGCGCACCCGTGCGCATTGCGGTCGGTGAACCGCTGGCGCGCAATCAGTTGCAAAAGCACGCCTCCGATCCCGCCGCGATGATGGAATATCTGCGCCGTCAGACCTATGCGCTGTCGCCCGAACCGGTGAATTGCAACATTTACGGCAAGGACTTTTAGACCGTGGGCGTCGGGATATTTGATAGCGGGCTGGGCGGATTGACGGTGCATACCGCGATCCGTGAACATATGCCCGACTTGCCCCTGGTCTATTACGGCGACAATGCACACGCCCCTTACGGGGTTCGCGATTCCGAAGATATTTACCGCCTCACGACACGGGGTTGCTCGCGTCTGTTTGACGCCGGCTGTGATCTCGTGCTGCTGGCGTGCAATTCCGCGTCTGCCGTGGCGCTGCGCCGCATGCAGGAAGACTGGGTTCCCAAAGACAAGCGTGTGCTTGGTGTTTTTGTGCCGATGATCGAGGCACTGTCCGAGCGCAGCTGGGGCGATAATTCACCACCACGGGAAGTGGCGGTCAAACATGTGGCGCTTTTTGCCACGCCTGCAACCGTGGCCAGCCGTGCGTTTCCCCGTGAATTGGCGTACCGGGCTATCGGCGTCGACGTGGAGGCACAACCCTGTGGTGGTCTGGTGGACGCGCTGGAAGACGGCGATCTGATCTTGGCCGAAGCCCTGGTGCGTTCGCATGTCGCCGCATTGTTGCGCCGCATGCCCCACCCCGACGCCGCCGTTCTTGGGTGTACGCATTACCCGTGGATGCACGATATTTTTCAAAGCGCCCTTGGGGAAAACGTGCGCGTTTTACCTCAGGGTGAAATCGTTGCCAAAAGTCTTGCGGACTATCTTGATCGCCACAGCGGGCTGCGCGGGCAGGGCGGCGAGACGATCTATCTGACCACGGGCGAAGCGGACGCGGTGACGACGCAGGCCATTACGCTGCTCAAGCGCAAAGTCGAATTTACCGCCGCGTGATTGCGCGCGCACCTGAAATAGCCTAAAGCGCCGAAACGCAAACGCCGCAATCGGACCCGCCAGATGACACAGGCAAAAAAAATCGCAATTTTGGGTGCGTCCGGTTACACAGGCGCCGAACTGGTCCGCCTGATTGCCGGTCACAACGGCATGGAAATCATGGCTCTTTCGGGGGAACGGAACGCGGGCAAACCCATGGCCGACGTGTTCGCACATTTGCGCCATCTGGATTTGCCGCACTTGCAAAAAATCGCCGACATTGACTTTTCGCACCTTGATCTGGTGTTTTGCGCTTTGCCTCACGGGCATTCGCAGGCCATCGTCAGGGAGTTGCCCAAGTCTGTAAAAATCGTCGACCTTGGTGCGGATTTTCGCCTGCGCGATCCGGCGGCGTATGAAAAATGGTACAACCGACCCCACGACGCACCGGACATCCAGCCCGAGGCGGTTTACGGGCTGACCGAATTTTACCGCGACGCGATTGCGTCGGCGCGCCTTGTGGCGGGCACCGGGTGCAACGCTGCGACGGTGCAATACGCGATTCGCCCGTTGATTTCAGCGCAAGTCATTGATCTGGATGATATTATCTGTGATCTCAAGAATGGCATATCCGGCGCGGGCCGGGCTTTGAACCAGAACATGTTGTTCGGTGAACGCGCACAGGACGTGATGAGTTACGCACAAGGCGGGACACACCGCCATATCGGCGAGTTTGATCAGGAATTTTCGGCCATTGCCGGGCGCGATGTCAAAATCATGTTCACGCCGCACCTGGTGCCTGCCAATCGCGGCATTCTGGCGACGTGCTATGTTATGGGCGATCCAAGTCAAGTGCATGATGCGCTAAGCGCGGCTTACAACGACGAAAAATTTATTCATGTGCTCCCATTTGGTCACATGCCCGCGATGAGCGATGTGCAGGGCTCCAATCTCTGTCATATTGGTGTGGTTGCGGATAGATTACCGGGGCGTGCCACAGTGGTGGCGACGCTTGACAATCTGACCAAAGGCTCGTCCGGGCAGGCGGTGCAAAACGCCAACCTGATGCTGGGGCTTGATGAAACACAGGGGCTGCAAATGGCCCCGCTATTTCCATGAGGGCACTATGGCCGGACTAAAGAAAAGACGACGTATTCAGCTTATTGTTGCTGCGCTGGCCTTTATGGCGCTGGCCACGGCGCTGATTGGTTACGCGTTTCGCGACGGAATTTCCTATTTCCGCTCGCCAACGCAAGTGGCCGAATCGCCGCCACCGCCGGGCGAGACTTTTCGCATTGGCGGACTGGTGGTCGAAGGCTCGTTGATCCGGGGTCAGGGCAAGACGGTGAATTTTGCAGTGACCGACCGCGGGGCATCGATCGCTGTGGCGTATACCGGCATTCTGCCCGACCTGTTCACCGAAGGTCAGGGCATGATCGCCACGGGAAACCTGATCGACAACACGTTCATTGCCACCGAAATACTGGCCAAACACGACGAGACCTATATGCCCAAAGAAGTCGCCGATGCGCTTAAAGCGCAGGGCGTGTTCAAGCCAACGAACGGTGAATAGATAAATATTTAACGATTGTTGTGCAGCTTTCGCCGCATATTATTGCGGAGAGGGCGATGAAATCTGTTCAGCAAATTGCCGGTGATATCGTGGCCCGCGAAGGTGGCTATGTGGATGACCCGGATGATCCCGGCGGCGCCACCAATTTTGGTGTGACCATCGGCACCATGCGCCGGCTTGGCCTTGATCTGACTGGTGACGGCATTGTGGACCGGCGTGACGTGAAATCGCTGAACGCCGCTCAGGCCACCGAGATATTTCTGGAACATTATTATCGCCGACCGAAAATCGCGGAACTGCCCGCTGCCGTTCAGGCGTCGGTGTTTGATATGTATGTCAACGCAGGTGGCAATGCTGTGAAAATTCTTCAGCGTCTGCTGGGTGATTTTGGCGTTCAGACCGGGGCGGACGGTGCCATAGGTCCGCAAACGATTGCCGCCACCGCAAAGGTGGCGCAACTTGCCCCTGATCATCTCAATGACGCCTACGCGATTGCACGGCGCAATTATTATTACGATCTGGCCGACACACGGGTTAAATCACGCAAATATGCGCGCCGCCGTGACGGCGGCAAAGGCGGGTGGATCACGCGCGCCGAGGAATTTATGGCGCAAAGATATCACCTGAGCGATGCGCAACACAAAGAAAGGGTAGCCCAATGGGACTGATGGCAAGGATCATGGGGATGGGCGATCTCAGTCGTGGAATCGGCAGCGCGGTCAGCGGCGTGTCCGAGGTTTTTGTGCCGAACGCCACCAAACGCATGTTAAGCGAGGCGGCGGTGCTGCACGGCGCCATGGGGCAATTCGGAGCAGAGTTTTCTCAGTCGCCGGTCGGTTGGTTTGATCGGTTTGTGAACGGTATCAACCGCTTACCGCGCCCTTCCCTGGCTATGGGCACGCTGGGGCTGTTTGTATACGCCATGGTCTCACCAGCGCATTTTGCGACTCGGATGCAGGGGCTGGCGCTGGTGCCCGACCAAATGTGGTGGCTGTTGGGGGCGATTGTGTCATTTTACTTTGGCGCGCGTGAAATGCACCATATTCGTGGCAACCGTGCACGACCACCGACCGTGGCAGCACCTACGTCACACGATTCAAGTTTATCGTCTGTGGCAACGTCCGGTCGAGCGCCTTCGCCGGTGACGCAAAGCGACAACGCCGCGGTTGACGATTGGAAAAGCACCCGGCGACGTTAAGGCAACACTGGGGCAATTAGCCTCTGTTCATCACGTGTTATGTTATTTGCCCGCGCGCATTAATTCCCTATGATCCCGCGCAACGCATAGGGGTCTTATCATGAACGCTGAACTTGGACATTTCGCCCTGATACTGGGGTTCGCCGTCGCCATTGTGCAGATGATCGTACCGATGGTAGGCGCGCAAAAAGGCTGGCAGTCGTGGATGGACATCGCCGTGCCCGCGGCGATCTCGCAGTTTGTCATGACGTTGCTGGCTTTTGGCGCGCTGATGTGGGCGTTTATCGTGTCAGATTTTTCACTGCAGGTTGTGGTGGCAAACTCGCACTCCGCCAAACCGATGCTGTATAAAATTTCCGGAACATGGGGTAATCACGAAGGTTCCATGTTGTTGTGGGTGCTGATCCTGACGTTGTTCGGGGCCATGGTCGCGGTATTCGGCCGCAACCTGCCGCCATCGCTGAAGGCACGTGTACTATCGGTGCAATCGGCCATTGCGGTGGCGTTTTTCGCGTTTTTATTGTTTACGTCCAACCCGTTTGTGCGTCTCGCGATACCGCCTCTGGACGGGCAGGGGCTTAACCCGCTGCTGCAGGACCCCGGTTTGGCGTTCCATCCGCCGTTTTTGTATTTGGGCTACGTTGGGCTTTCGATGTCGTTCAGTTTTGCGGTCGCCGCGTTGATAGAGGGACGCGTCGATGCCGCCTGGGCGCGTTGGGTGCGCCCGTGGACATTGGCGGCCTGGATATTTCTGACCATCGGCATCGCTTTGGGATCGTGGTGGGCGTATTACGAACTTGGCTGGGGTGGCTGGTGGTTCTGGGACCCCGTTGAAAACGCTTCGTTCATGCCGTGGCTGATCGCGGCGGCCTTGCTGCATTCGGCCATCGTCGTTGAAAAACGCGAAAGCCTGAAAAGCTGGACAATATTACTGGCGATCCTGGCGTTTTCGTTTTCGCTGATCGGCACATTCATCGTGCGCTCCGGTGTCATCACATCGGTTCATGCTTTTGCCAACGATCCGACACGGGGCGTGTTCATATTGGCAATCCTTGGCGTCGCCATTGGTGGTTCTCTTACGCTTTACGCCGCACGGGGCAGTATTTTGTCGTCCAAAGGGGTGTTTTCAATCGTCAGCCGCGAAAGCGGGCTGGTGCTTAACAACGTGCTATTGGTGGTTTCTGCACTGGTGGTGTTCGTTGGCACGGTCTGGCCGTTGATTTCAGAGCTGGCATTTGACCGCAAACTATCGGTCGGTGCGCCGTTTTTTGACACAGCGTTCACACCGTTCATGGTCGTAATTGCGATTGTGTTGCCGATGGGGGCTTTGCTGCCGTGGAAGCGGGCTCAGCTTGGCAAAACGGTCAAACCGTTGTTCGGTGCAATGGTGTTGTCGATTGCTTTGGGTTTGCTGGTCTGGGTGTTGCAAACCGGCGGCCGCATGATGGCCCCTATCGGTCTGGCGCTGGCTGCCTGGCTGGTATTGGGCGCGATCATGGATGTGGCGCTGCGCATTCGGGCTGGTAAAATACCGATCGGCGACAGTTGGCGGCGGTTTCGCAACCTGCCGCGGGCCGATTTGGGCAAGGCCACGGCGCATGCCGGTCTGGGGCTGACAATATTTGGCATCGCCGCGATCACCGCGTGGGAGGTCGAGGATATTCGGGTCGCCCGCGTTGGCGAAAGTTTCGATCTCAAAGGCGCATTGACGACATATCAAATACGTTTCGACGACGTGAACACGGTGCAGGGGCCAAACTACCGTGCTACGCGCGGCGAATTCACCATTCTTGCCGACGGCAAGGCCGTGGCGCATTTGGCACCGGAAAAGCGATTTTACCCCGTTTCGGGCATGCCGACCACCGAAGCGGCCATCGATATCGGCGTTACACGGGACGTTTACGTGGTCATTGGCGATCCGCAGCAGGACGGCGGATGGGCGGTGCGTTCTTATGTCAAACCTTTTGCCAACTGGATATGGGCCGGCGCGGTCGTCATGGCGCTGGGCGGGCTGCTGAGCCTGACAGACCGGCGCTACCGCGTCGCCGCCGGTGCAAGGCGCAAAGCCCGTAAACTGGCCGCTGTAGCCCCTGCGGAGTGAGGCGCGCATGAAAAAGCTGCTGATCATCGCCATGCTTTTGGCGTCGCCGCTTTGGGCGGTCGAACCGGGCGAAATGCTACCCGACGCCGCGCAAGAGGCGCGCGCACGGGAGATTTCCAAAGGGTTGCGCTGTCTGGTCTGCCGCAACGAAAATATCGACGACAGCAACGCCGGTTTGGCGCGCGATCTGCGTCTGCTGGTGCGCGAGCGCATCACCGAAGGCGACAGCAACGAAGCGGTGGTGGCTTTTGTGGTGGCGCGCTACGGCGAATACGTACTGCTTAACCCCAAAACGACCGGCACCAACATGCTGCTATGGGCTGCGGGGCCGTTGATGCTGCTGGGCGGGGGCGTTTTGGCGGTTCTGGGTTTTTCACGGCGGCGCAGGGCTGTGGCGGCACCCGCTGATCTGACGGATGAAGAATCAGTACGGCTCGCTAAAATACTGGACCCCTGACGCCACGTTTGGCCTTTTCTTAAAGTCAGGATATTGGCACAGTCGGGTTGTGCTTTTTCGTTCGAGGAAAGACAGGCCCTTATGCGTTACCAAACCATAAAATTGACCAATGACGACGGGATCGCCCGTCTGACGCTCAATCGCCCCGATGTTTTGAACGGTCTGACCACGCAGATGCGTGCCGAAATATTGGACGCGGTTCGCGAATCCGGAACGGCGGCGCGCGTGTTGCTGATCACCGGCGCGGGGCGCGCATTTTGCTCCGGGCAGGATCTGGGCGACGCCAAGGATGTCGGGCAGATCGATCTTGAGGGCACGTTGCGTGATGAATACACGCCGATGCTGAACGCAATTTACCATTGTCCGATCCCAACCGTTGCCGCCGTGAACGGTCCTGCCGCAGGCGCGGGCGCCAATCTGGCACTGGCCGCCGACGTGGTGATCGCCAGGCAAAGCGCCTATTTCATGCAGGCGTTTTCGCTGATCGGACTGATCCCGGACGCGGGTGGCACCTATTGGTTGCCGCGCCAGATGGGATTTGCCAAGGCTATGGGGGCGGCGCTGTTTGCCGATCGTATGTCGGCGCAACAGGCTGCGGACTGGGGCATGATCTGGGAATGCGTGGCAGACGATGCGTTTGACACCAAAGTCGAGGAACGCCTGAATTTTCTGGCCAAAGGGCCGACCGCAGCCTACCGTAACATCAAGCACGCGCTCAGATCATCCTACGACAACAATCTGGACACCCAGCTCGAGCTGGAAGCCAAATTGCAGGGCGAAGTCGGCAAAAGCCGCGACTTTGCCGAAGGCGTGTTGGCATTTTCACAAAAGCGCAAAGCCGAATTTGAGGGCCGCTAGATCGCGCAATCCTCACAAAAATGTCAGTAATTATTCACACGTCGCCGTCAAATGAATTGTTTTGAATGTGTTTCTCACTCGTTCTAAGCGTGCTCCACCACGTAAACGAGAAAAGGAAATCTGATGATCAAATCTCTCATGATGGCGACTGCTCTGACTGTTGCCGGTACTGCTGCACTGGCCGAAACCTACACCGTCACCGTTTTCAACGATCTGTCTGAAGAACTGGTGGCGCCGATTCTGATCACCAACGTTACCAACGATAGCTTTATTTTTAAGGGCGATTACGTAACGCCAGAAGCCGAAGCGCAAATTCTGACCGGTGATCCGGCCATGCTGGCTGCGCGCATCGGTGCTGACGCCATGGTTGGCCACGGCATGGACGGCCCTCCGGGTGTGCTGCTGGCACCGGGCAAGTCTGTATCGTTTGACATCATGACTGATGCCAAAATGGTGCGGGTTCTTGCGATGATTGCACCGACAATCACCCCTGACAACTATGTCACCGCAGTGATCGATCTGGAAGGCAAGGCGTCGACCGGCGGCCATCTGGTGCGCTATGACATCGGCCACGATGAGATGACAAAGGTGACCACAGAGGTCGTTCACGGCGCGGCTGCGGGTCACAGTGGTGATGCCATGACGTCTGATTCTATGACCTCCGACGATACTATGACGTCCTCGGGTGACAGCATGACATCTGACGACACGATGGCATCTTCTGGCGACAGCATGACGTCTGACGACGCCATGGCGATGGACAATAAGAAAGATGACGACGCAATGACGTCTGACAGCATGACGTCTGACGATACGATGGCCTCGTCTTCGGACACGATGACCTCTGACGACACAATGACCTCGGACGATACAATGACATCCGATTCGATGTCAGGCGACGATATGATGCCCACCGGTGGCGTGACCATCGCTATCGTGTTGCAATAGATCAACGAACCATTACCCAAAAGGGGCGGCGGGGCAACCTTCCGCCCTTTTTCGTGGCTTGGGTTCAGGTTTTGAATGACACCGGCGTGACTCCGGCCAACACGATGGTGTTTTAGCGACCTTCGGGGCCGTCGTAGGCGCGCCCGACCTTGGCGACGCGCAGCGTGTAATGGCTGTAAAAGCGCGTTTTGCCCAGTTCCTGTGCCAGTAAATGCGCGTTGACCTGTTTCCAGTTCTTCAGCGCCGCTTCATCGACCCAATAGCTGACGGTGATACCCAGACCATCATCGCCGCGCGCTGACTCCACCCCCAGATAACCCGGTTGCTGTGCTGCAAGATCGGCCATTTTGGCGGCCATTTCATCGTATCCGGTGGCATCCGGCACCAGTTGCGCGGTGAATATCACCGCATAATAAGGTGGTTGCAGAACTGGCGAGAATCCGTTCACTGTACGCCTGTCAACACGCCTGCGTGGCGTCCTTTCGACTGGCTACCCGCATTGCGAAATGCGCGCGGGCTTTGGCCCGTATGGCTGGAAAACAGGCGCGAAAAATACGTGGCCGACGAAAATCCCAGACTTTCGGCCAGGTTATTGATGCGGATATCCGTAGTTTCCAAGCGAACACGCGCGGCGTAGACAATCCGGTCGTGCAATAATTTCGTGGCAGATTTGCCGGTTTGTGCACGGCACACACGGGTCAGATGCGTCGTGGTCACCGACAGTTTTGACGCGTAATCGCCGACGGTCGTGCCAGAGGCGAAATCGGTTTCCACCATTGCGATATAGCGCCCGACCAGCCGCGCGCTGGCGGATTTATCGGCGTCTTCGCGCAATTCGTTGGCGTCTAGGTGCCGTTCGATCCACACGGCCAACAGAGAGACGTAACTCAAAATCGCCCGCAGCGTACCCGGTGCCGAGGCGGCGGTTTCGCGGCTCATTTGTTCGAAATATCCGGTAATCTGGCCCTGATCAAAAATGCTAAGCACCTTGATCTGGGCGGCCAGTGCCGACATATCCGGATCAAGCGCCGCAGGTACAAAAAGCGCATACCCCATGGACCCGCGGGTGATCTTACAGGCGTGAACTTTAAAAGCCGGCACGTAGATCAGCGTGTTGGGACCATAGCCGCGCGTCAGACCGTCGATGGTCATTCGCCCCTGACCCTTGGTGAACCACAGAAATACGTGGCTTGGCAGGCCGCGCTGGTTGTCCACACGCCAGCCGTCTTCGGCGAACACACGCGCAATAGACACCAATCGGACCTTTTCAGCGGGCATCGGCGCGGATGGTAGAATGTTCGATTCAGACACGTTCATTGCGATAATAGTCTTTTTCCGTGCTTCAGATGCTGTCAATCAGCTGATATATTGCTGCGATCTGTCGAAAAAGTCAAATTATTACGGTCCGAATGTCGTTTTTAATACAATTTTATCAACAACTTACCCAGACGGGTCTGTGGATAAGTTCACGGTCTGCCAGTTGACCATTCGGGCCCGGAACCAGCTGCGCTGGCGCTTGGCGTATTGGCGCGTTGCCAGCGCGGCAGCAGCGGTGGCGGCGTCCAGGGTCATTTCGCCGTTCAAATAAGAGATCAGCGATTTTGCCCCGATAGCCTGCGACGACGGCAGATCGGGTTGCCAGTTTGACAGGGCAGCGCGGCACTCATCAAGTGCGCCACCCGCGATCATATTGTTCAGGCGCGTGGCAATGCGCGTGTTCAGCCAATCTTTGGGCGCTTCAACAACAAAAAGATTGGCTTTATCGGCCATTATCAACGGCTTGGACTGATTTTTGTGCCAATACGCCAGCCCGTACCCAGTGCCGTGATAGACTTCCCACGCGCGGCGAACCCGCGCCGGATTTTGCCTGTCTATGCCCGCCAACGTTGCCCTGTCCACGCGTTCAAGATCTTTGATCAACGCCGCCAGACCATGCAGTTGAAAGCGAGTGTCGCAGGTTTTTCTCACTTCGTGCGATACTTTAGGTATATCTGCTAACCCATTAACAATAGAGCTTAAATATAATCCGGTACCCCCAACAATAATGGCGTGTCTGTCGGTTATTTTCAGTATCCTGGCAACATCACGCAACCAATGTCCGACAGAATATTCCTGCGTGCGCCCGACTGTTCCATAGAGCGCGTGCGCCACATTTTCGGTGTCCTCGACACCCGGTCGGGCGGTCAACACCCGCCAGCAATCGTAAACCTGCAACGCGTCGGCATTGATGATCACACTGTCAAAGCGCCGCGCAATGTCCATCGCCAGCGCTGACTTGCCCGACGCCGTCGGACCGGCGATCAGAACGGGATGTTTGGGATCAATCTGCGCGAAAGGGTGCAACGGGCGTGGCTCCAATATTTGGCGTTTATCCGCTTAAGCGTTCTAACAACGTGCTTTAACGTTGAAAACGCCCAAGTTTTAGGACAGTTTGCGCCCGCATGACCCAATAGCCAAAGCGAGTCGCCCATGTCCGCGCGCCCCTCACCCGACGAATTAACGAAATACAAACGGGTGATGCTGAAAATATCGGGCGAGGCATTGATGGGCGATCAGGGCTACGGGTTGCACCCCCCGACCGTCGAGCGCATCGCGTCCCAAATCAAGCAAGTCCATGACACGGGCGTTGAAATATGCATGGTCATCGGCGGCGGCAATATCTTTCGCGGCCTACAGGGCAGCGCGCAGGGGATGGAGCGCACCACCGCGGATTATATGGGTATGCTGGCCACGGTGATGAACGCGCTGGCAATGCAGGGCGCGCTTGAGTCTGAAAAAATATTCACCCGTGTGGTGTCGGCGATTCCCATGGATCAGGTATGCGAACCTTACATTCGTCGCCGCGCCGTGCGCCATCTGGAAAAGGGCCGCGTGTGCATTTTTGCCGCCGGCACAGGCAACCCGTATTTTACCACCGACACTGCGGCCACGCTGCGCGCCAACGAAATGAACTGCGATGTATTGTTCAAGGGCACGCAGGTTGACGGGATTTACGACAAAGACCCCAACAAGTTTGACGATGCGGTGCATTATGACCGCGTCACCTACGATGAAGTTCTGCAAAAGAACCTGCGGGTCATGGACGCGTCAGCCATCGCATTGGCGCGCGACAATAATTTGCCCATCGTGGTTTTTTCACTGGACGAACCCGGCGGGCTTGAAGGGATCGTCAGCGGGCGCGGCACCTATACAATCGTCGCGTAAATCGACTACAAGACCGGCAAAGACCGCCATACTGGGACAAGCGTGATGTCAGAAAACGAGCTGGAAATTGATCTTGACGATCTAAAGCGACGTATGGATGGGGCCATGAACGCCCTGCGCACCGAATTTGCAACGTTACGGACCGGACGGGCCTCGGCCAGTATGCTTGAGCCGGTGATGGTCGATGCCTACGGTGCCATGATGCCCCTGAACCAGTGCGGTACCGTCAACGTCCCTGAACCGCGCATGTTGACAGTAAATGTCTGGGACAAAACCCTTGTAGGCGCGGTCGACAAGGCGATCCGAAACTCGGGGCTGGGGCTTAACCCGGTGGTCGAGGGCACGATATTGCGCCTGCCGATCCCCGAGTTGAACGAAGAACGCCGCCGCGAGCTGACCAAAGTGGCGTCGCAATACGCGGAAAGCGCCCGTATTGCAGTGCGCAACGTGCGCCGCGACGGCATGGATCGGTTGAAAAAGGCCAAAAACGACGGCATGGGAGAAGACGACCACAAAATCTGGAGCGACGAAGTGCAGGATCTTACCGACGAAGCGATCAAATCCATTGACGACGTGCTTGAGACCAAGCAGGCGGAAATCATGCAGGTCTAACAAAATGCCAAACAGAACAATAAAAAGGGCCGTCCTGTGACCCGGAAAACCCCGCTGCCGCGCGCAGTAAGCCACGTCGCCATCATTATGGACGGCAACGGTCGCTGGGCAACGCGCAAGGGCCTGCCGCGTCTTGTGGGGCACCGCAGAGGGGTCGAGCGGGTACGCGAGATCGTGCAGTCCTGTCCCGATCTGGGGGTGGAGTATTTGACCCTGTTCGCCTTTTCGACCGAAAACTGGAAACGCGCGCAGGAAGAAGTCTCGGGTCTCATGGCTTTGTTCCGCCGCTACATATTGAAAGAAGCAGCGCGTCTTTTGGAAAAAGGTGTGCGCGTGCGGTTTATTGGCGATCGCGGCCGACTGGATGATAAACTGATCAAAATGATGGCGGATCTCGAGGAAAAAACCGCGCTGAACACGACGTTGAATCTGACCGTGGCCCTGAATTACGGCGGTCGCGACGAGCTATCGCGCGCCATGAAGCTTTTGGCCGAAGATGTGGCCGGTGGCCGCGTCGATTTTGAAGACGTGTCCGAAGACAGCATCGGTTATTATCTGGACACGCGGTTTTTACCCGATCCCGATCTGGTCATTCGCACATCGGGTGAAACCCGTATTTCTAATTTTCTGCTCTGGCAGTCGGCCTATGCAGAGTACGAATTCGTGCCGACCCTGTGGCCCGATTTCAGTCGCGAAGAATTCGCCGACATTCTTTTGGGCGCGTCTGGACGCGACCGCCGCTTTGGCGACGCTGCGGGATGAGCCAATCGGGCAGCTTTGGCGATCTGCGAATCCGGGTGATTTCGGCTATTGCGCTGCTGGTGCTGGGTGGCGGAGCGGTCTGGTTGGGCGGCGCGGTGTTTTTGGCACTGCTGGCGCTGGCTGGCGGGTTGATGATCTGGGAACTGATACGGATGATGGCCCCCGAATCCAGTCGCGCGGTCCAGATCGGTCTGGGTATCGCGGGCGCAGCGGTGGTGCTGCGTGCGGGGCTGGGTTTCGCGGGCGCGTCGGCCCTGATTCTGGTGGTGCCGTCGCTGTTGGGCACGGCGTTTGTCAGCAAAGATAAACAGGTGTTTGGGGCCTACGCGCTGGCGATTGTGGTGGCTGTGGTCAGCCTTGGCGTGGTGCGTTCAGATTTTGGACTGCTCATGACCATCTGGCTGATTCTGGTCGTGGTGGCGTCAGACGTGGGTGGATATTTTTTCGGTCGTATTCTGGGGGGGGCAAAAATATTGCCGCGGATCAGCCCTAAGAAAACGTGGTCAGGCACATTGGGTGGCTGGCTTTTGGCGGCGGCTGTCGGATGGGGCTTTAGCACGGGCGGCAATGTTGGCGGTGGCTTGGTCTGGCTTAGCGTTTTGGTCGCGGTGGCGGCCCAAATCGGTGATGTGGTGGAAAGCGCCATCAAGCGGCGTACGGGTGTCAAAGACAGCTCTCGACTGATCCCCGGTCACGGCGGATTGCTCGACCGGTTCGACGCTCTGATCGGTGCCGGGTTGTTTGTGATGGTCTGGCAGGCGGTTGTAGGGTTGCCAGTCGGTGAAGCATTATGAAAAGGCGGGTGTCGGTTTTCGGTTCTACCGGATCGATCGGGGTGAATACCGTTGATCTGCTGTCGCGACAGGGTGGTTCCGCGAACTACGACGTCGTGGCGCTGACTGGTGGCTATAATGTCGATCTGCTGGCAAACCAGGCACGCACGCTTGGCGCCGACATCGCGGTGACCGCCCACGATAGCGAACTTGGTGCGCTGCAAAATGCTTTGGCAGGCACCGGTATCGAATGCGCGGCGGGCGCGCAGGCCATTGCTGATTCGGCGCTGCGCCCGACCGACTGGACCATGTCGGCGATTGTCGGGGCTGCGGGGCTGTTGCCGGGACTGAATGCGCTGCGCCATGGCGGCATTCTGGCGCTGGCCAACAAGGAAAGCCTGGTGACGGCAGGGCCGCTGATGCTGGCAACCGCTGCCGCGTACGGGGCCACGATCCTTCCCGTCGACAGCGAACACTCTGCGATTTTTCAGGCGCTGACGGGTGAAGATATATCCAGCGTTTCGCGAATCATACTAACCGCGTCCGGCGGCCCGTTCCGCGACTGGCCGCTGGCGAAACTGGCCCGGGCCACGCCCGAACAAGCGGCCGCGCACCCAAAATGGGACATGGGTGAACGCATATCGGTGGATAGCGCAAGCATGTTCAACAAAGCCATGGAGCTGATTGAAACAAAAGAATTTTTTAATATAAGTGCTGACAAATTGGAAGTGATCATTCACCCGCAATCTATCGTGCACTCGCTTGTGGGCTATTGTGACGGCGCGTTGATGGCGCACATGGGACCGGCGGATATGCGCGGTGCCATCGGCTATGCGTTGAACTGGCCCAAACGGCGCGAACTGCCGCTTGAGCGCCTTGATCTTGCGGCGCTGTCGCGGTTGGACTTTGAATCGCCGGATACACAGCGGTTTCCCGCCCTGCGATTGGCCCGCAACGTCATGGCGGCAGGCGGGTTGGCTGGCGCGGCTTTCAACGCCGCCAAAGAAGTGGCGCTAGACGCATTTCTGGCCGGGCGCATCGCCTTTACCGACATGGCACGGACTGTTGAATTGGTGCTGGGCCAACTTTCTGGTAGCAGTGACCTTACAATCGACACAATCGATCTTGATAGCGTTGTGGCGATGGACCATTTGGCCCGTATAAAAACCAACGAGGCAATTGAATTGCCCAAAGCATCTTGAGGTCACAGTGGAAATATTAGGATCGATTCCCGTATTTGGCGGGTTTGTTTTTACCGTGATCGCCTTTGTGGCGACGCTCAGCGTGATCATCTTCATCCACGAATACGGCCATTACATTGTCGGGCGCTGGTGCGGAATCCACGCCGAGGTGTTTTCGATGGGTTTCGGACCTGTGATCAAGTCCTGGACCGACAAGCGCGGCACCGTCTGGCAGATATCGGCGCTGCCCTTTGGTGGCTACGTTAAATTTCTGGGCGACGCCGACGGGTCGAGCCGCACAGATACCGTCGCCATGGATTCTATGGACGCGCAATCGCGGTCGCGATCTTTTCCGGGTGCGAAGCTTTATAAAAAGGCTTTGACGGTCGCTGCCGGACCGGTCGCCAATTTCATTTTGTCGATTGGCATATTCACGCTGATTGTTCTGTTTAGCGGTCTGGCCACAGAAACGCCCGAGATCGGCGCGCTCAAGCCCTTGCCTGACGGTGAATCCACGATGCAGCCGGGTGACGTTATCGTCGCGGTGAATGGCACACCGACGCCTGATTATGACGCGTTGTTCGATTATGCGCGCGCCACCGAAAATACCGGTCGTCAAACTTATGAAATTAAACGGGGTGACAGCGTTTTGATGCTGGAGGGCCCTTTTCCGCTATTGCCCCTCGTGGACAACGTGCAACCGCAATCGACGGCAATCGAGGCGGGAATTCAAGTCGGCGATCTGATTCAAAGCGTCGACGGGCAGGCGATTACCGCGTTTCGGGAGCTGCAGACGCTGGTGGGGGAATCCAATGGTCAGGAGATGGTTCTGAACGTGTGGCGCAACGGCGAGACCATCGAATTTAAGCTGGCTGCCAAAATTGTTGATCTGCCCACGGCAGACGGTGGATTTGAAAAGCGGGCATTGATTGGCATTACCGGCGGGCTGTTCTTTGAGCCGCGCACGTATACGCCCGGGCCAATCGAAGCGCTGAAACTGGGGGCCACCCAAACCCAGCGAATCGTTACCGGCTCGTTGAGTGGTCTCAAGCATATAATCACCGGTTCAATTTCGGCCTGCAACCTGCAGGGGCCGGTCGGCATTGCCCAGACGTCGGGTGAGGCAGCCTCGCAGGGCGTCGTCAGTTTTATTTGGTTCATTGCGGTTTTGTCCACAGCGATCGGCATGCTGAACCTGTTTCCGATTCCGGTGCTTGACGGGGGGCATTTGCTGTTTTTTGCCTACGAGGCGATCACCCGCCGCGCGCCCAGTGAAAAGGCGCTGCGCATTTTGATGACAGGCGGATTATTCCTTATTCTGGCGCTCATGGCCTTTGCGCTATCCAACGATTTTCTGTGTAACTGACAACCAGCCCTATTGTAGCCACATTGTTGATTATTATGGATAACCATGGCAATCGGCGACAAAAGGCGCGAGAAAATGCAACAGGTTACAGAAGGATACCGGGGCTTGGAGCTGCTGTTTGAGATCAACAGCGACCGGTTTATTTCAGCCCTGATTATTGCTGCGGCCATGGCCGCAGTCGGGTGGATTGGTGTCGAATACGCACAAAGCTATTTTGTGCAGGACACGGCTATATCGGCGGCGGTTTACCTTTAGATATCGGTCCCGCTGCTTTGTAATTCCAGCCGCACTAACACAAGTTGGCAAGACATCCCCATGCCGTATCAAACCCTGTGCGCGTCTCTTTGCCGGTGCTGTATTTGTCGTTTTGACAAGGCAGGTTAATCGCTTTATTCAGGTCCGAAATAAGTTGTCTGGTCAAGGGCAACACCATCGAGCTGTGAGTTGGGTAGATACAGATGCGGAAAACCGTTTTCAGTGGATTGTCGAAGCTGTTTGCCGTGTGGGCGCTGGCGCTAAGTGTGTTCATCGTTGCTATGCCGCAGGTAAGCGCGGCACAGACAGCAACGCGCTATACGCAGATCATTGTGCGTGGCAATTTGCGTATCGAACCAGCCTCGATTCGCAGTTTTGCGGCACTTGATCTTAAGAAACCCATTACAGATGGACAATTAAACGGCGCCTATCAGCGCCTCGTGGCGACAGGATTATTCGAAGAGGTCACCGTTACGCCACGCGGCGCGCGCATCATTATCGAGGTGCAGGAATATCCGACCATCAACCGTATTAATATCGAGCGCAATAAGCGGCTCAAGGACGAGGACCTGCTGGCGCTGATCGGCTCACAGCCACGGCGCACGTATAACCCCGCTCAGGCCGAGGCCGACGCTGCAGCCATCGTCGAGGCCTATCGTCTTGCAGGGCGTTTTACAGCCGAAGTGAAACCGGTGATCATCCGGCGCGCCGATAATCGCGTCGATCTGGTATTTGAAGTGTTTGAAGGCAAGGTGATCGAGATCCAGCGCCTTAGCTTTGTCGGCAATCGCAATTTTTCCGACCGGCGGTTGCGGCGGGTGCTGGGGACCAAGCAGGCCGGTATTTTGCGCCGTTTCGTCAAAAGCGACACCTTCATTGCCGACCGTATCGAATTTGACAAACAGGTGCTCAGCGATTTTTACAGCTCGCGCGGGTTTATCGACTTTCAGGTGCTGTCGGTCGCTTCCGAAGTGGCGCGCGCGCGTAACGGATTTTTCCTGACGTTCAAGATTCGTGAGGGCCAGCCTTACAGTTTTGGCGAGCTGACCACCACCAGCGATCTGGTTGAAATTGATCCGGATGAGTTTCAGGACGTTGTCCTGGTCAAGCCGGGTGTGGTTTTTTCGCCCAATCATCTTGATGACACGATCCTGCGGATGGAGGCACTGGCAACCGAGAAAGGGTTGAATTTCATTCGCGTCAACCCGCGAGTGCGGCGTAACGACAACACCCGTACGCTCGATATCGAATTTGTCATCGAAAAGGGCCCGCGGGTATTTGTCGAGCGCATCGATATCGAAGGCAATACAACGACACTTGACCGCGTGGTGCGGCGCCAGTTCAAATCGGTCGAGGGCGATCCGTTTAATCCGCGCGAAATCCGCGCCGCAACTGACCGCATTCGCGCGCTGGGATTTTTCTCGACCGCCGATGTGCAAACCCGTCAGGGAAGCAGCGGCGACAGGGTGATCGTCGACGTGAATGTGGAAGAGCAAAGCACAGGCTCGCTGTCGTTTGCAGCAACTTACGCCGGCGGTTCGGGAATCGGTGGCGAAATCAGCCTGTCGGAATCAAATTTTCTGGGTCGCGGCCAGTTTATCAAGGTAAATCTGGGAGGCGGCGACAAAAATAAAAGTTACGAAATATCATTTGCCGAACCGTCATTGTTCGACCGTGATTTGCTTGTTGCTTCGTCTCTTTATTTTCGCACGTCGTCGCAAGACAGTGCTTTTTATGATACATCCAGCTTGGGATTTGCACCAAATGTCGAATTCCCCATTAGCCGCAACGGCAGGCTTGGATTCAATTATTTGGGTGCGGTGGACGAAGTGTCCAACGTGGATTTGGCCAATTCGTCACCCATCATTACGGGCGACGCCGGTCGAAAATCCACCAGCGCATTTGGCGTGACCTATACGTTTGATAACCGCTCCTCCGGGCTTAACCCGAATGCCGGCACCAAAATCGAAGTTTCGCAAACAATTGCCGGGCTGGGCGGGGATCAAAAATATTCCAAAACGGCAGCGTCGTTTGAGGCCAAAACAGCGGTGTCCAACGAAGAAGTGGTTTTGCGCGCAGTTCTTGAAACCGGCTATCTGCACAGCTTTGGCGGGTCCAGCCGGTTCACTGACAGATTTTATCTGAATTCCGACATCATGCGCGGCTTCGCTTCCCAGGGTGTGGGTCCAAGGGACCTTAATGCCACCAATCTGGACTCGCTGGGTGGCAACATTTTTGCCGTCGCGCGGTTTGAAGCGACTTTTCCACTGGGTCTGCCAGAGGAATACGGCATCGCGGGCGGCCTGTTCATGGACATCGGATCGGTATGGTCGCTGGATAACACGGTTGGCAGCGGTGGCTTTTTGGTCGACGACTCAATGCGCCTGCGCGCCGCAGTCGGGTTTACCGTGTTTTGGGAGACGCCTGTCGGGCCTTTGAAATTCAATTTCTCCAGACCGATACGGCGTCAATCCTATGACGTGTCCGAAAACTTTTCTATTTCGATAGGAACGCGATTCTGACCCGCCACCGGCTCCTTGGTGGGATTGCGGTTGGAGGTCTGTTTCTTGTCGGCTGGCTGATCTTGTTTGCAGGCGCAACGGCGGCGCAAACAGCCGGGGTGGTTGGTCGTGTATTGGTTCTGGATCAGGAACGGCTGTTCAGCCAATCACAATACGGCCAGCGCATCATATCAGAAATCGAATCCCGCACCGACACGTTGCGCGCGCAGGCACGACTGATCGAATCCCAACTTGAAGAGGAAGAATTGTCACTGACCGAACTGCGGCAATCCACCGAAGCCGACGCGTTTCGCACGATGGCAGACGCGTTTGACAAAAAAGTTGAAAGCCTGCGCGACCAGCAAAATCAAAAATCCATCGAATTGAACGCTTGGATTGACGCACGTCGCCGCGGCTTTCTGGAAGATGTCTCCCCGCTTCTTTTGCAGCTTGCCAATGACATGGAGGCGTCGGTCATTCTTAATCCCGGGGCGGTATTTCTTTCGGCGCGCAATATCGATATCACCGATCAGGCGATACAGCGGGTCGACGCGGCATTGGGCGCGGGGGATTCCCAAGAGCCGTAATCAAGACGCGCGCGTAGCGTGCTTGTCAGCCAATGAGCGGGTTGTTACAAAGATTTAGCACGATTTTCAAATCCCCGAACGAGGCCCGAGCATCTATGACTGAAAAGCCGCAAACAGCGCTTCCCGAGGCCGATATCATGATGATACAGCGGATGATCCCGCATCGGTATCCGTTCCTGTTGATCGATCACGTCAGCGACATTGTGGCGGGTGAATCGGCGGTTGGTCTCAAGAACGTTTCTTATAACGAACCGCATTTTCAGGGGCATTTTCCGGCCAAACCGGTCATGCCCGGCGTCACCATCATCGAGGCAATGGCACAAACAGCGGGCGTGTTGATTTCCCACACGCTTGATCTGATCGACAAGGAACCACTGGTGTATTTTATGACGTTGGACAAATGTCGGTTTCGCGACATGGTCACGCCGGGCGATCAGTTGAAATTGCACGTCAAAGTATTGCGCGGTCGCGGCAAAATCTGGAAATTCTGGGGCGAGGGCCGCGTCGAAGACAAAGTCATGGCCGAGGGTGAATTTTCCGCTATGATTTCGCTGCCAACCGGCAGCCCATAGGTTCGCAAAGTGATCGCCAACAACGCTACCATCCACAGTTCCGCGATAATCGTGGAAGGCGCCCGCGTGGGTGCGAATTGCACGGTCGGACCCTACTGCGTGGTCGGTCCGAACGTTGTGCTTGGCCGGGGTGTTGCGCTTGACAGCCACGTTGTCGTTGGCGGGCATACCACCATCGGCGATGACTGCCGGATCTGGCCTTTTGCGTCGCTGGGCAGCCAGCCGCAGGATTTGAAATATCAGGGCGAAGTCACACGCCTTGAAATCGGCAGCGGCAATATGATCCGCGAATACGTGACCATGAACCCCGGAACGGCGCAGGGTGGAGGTCTTACATCTGTTGGCGACGACAATTTGTTTATGATGCAGGTCCATGTAGGCCACGATTGCCGGGTCGGGAGCCACTGTGTTCTTGCCAATTCTGTGGCGCTGGGCGGGCATGTCACTGTCGGTGACAACGCGGTGCTCGGCGGGCTGGCGGGCATTCATCAATTCGTGCGCATCGGTCAGGGCGCGATGATCGGCACCGGATCATCGGTAGTCAACGACGTGATTCCCTACGGTTCGGTGGTATCGGCGCGCGGGCATCTTGGCGGACTGAACCTTATTGGGCTCAGGCGACGCGGCGTCGACAAATCCCATATGAACGCCTTGCGCGCGCTTTATAAAGACCTGTTTGCCGACGCGGGGAACCTGCAGGAACGGGCGCGCGCCCTGCAGGCAGATGCACCTGACAACACGCTGACCGCTGACGTGCTTGAATTTGTGCTCAGCGCATCCGAGCGCGCATTTTGTACGCCGGAATAGATGTGGCCACCAAAAGCGATCACGCCGCAATTGGCCACCTGACCATCGTCGCCGGTTCCGGTGTGCTGCCCGCGCTTTTGGCGGCCTATTGCGACCGCCACACCATCGCGCATTCTGTTCTGATATTTGGTGACGATCACCCGCTGTGGAGTCAGGGCCGCAACGTGATCAGGGCACGAATCGAGCAGCCCGCGACCTATTTTGCTGCGCTGAGCGCCAACGGCAGCACCCATGTTGTCTTTGCCGGGTCGATGGTGCGCCCCGCGTTGAACGAGCCGTCATTCGACGCATTGTTCAGGGAAAAATTCGACGCGTTTCTGGAAGGGTACAGTGGCGGCGACAACAGATTGCTGGTCGCTGTCGTCGACATTTTTGAAGCGCAGGGATTCCAGATTGTCGGCGCGCATTCGCTGTTGGGCGATGACGTGATGATTTCGGGCGCTCCAACCAGCACACAACCGTCTGAAGCAGACCGGCGCGACGCCGCGCGCGCCGCCGAAATAGTTGCGGGTCTCGGGCGGCTCGACGTGGGGCAGGGTGCCGTCGTGGCGCAGGGGCTGGTCGCGGGGCTTGAAACCATTGGCGGTACAGATCTGATGCTGAAATCAGTGCCCGATATATTGGCGCGTTGCCGTCCCAACCCCGTTGGTGCCAGGGGCGTCCTGTTCAAAGCGCCCAAACCGCAACAGGATTTGCGCGTCGATATGCCCGCCATCGGCCCCCGGACCGTCACGCTGGCCGCCCAAGCGGGGTTGGCGGGCGTGGTGATCCAGGAACACGGGGTCATGGTGTTGGACCGGCCTGAGACCATCAAGGCGGCGGACGCAAACGGTCTGTTCATCTGGGCCAGACCGCGCATTGCGCACGGTCCATGAGCACCGCCAAGATATTCTTTGTCATCGCCGGAGAACCTTCGGGCGATGCATTGGGGGCTGCGCTTATGGTTGGGTTAAAAGCGCTGCAGCCCGACGTGCGCTTTGTCGGCGTGGGTGGCCCGTTGATGGAATCGCATGGCCTGCACAGCCTGTTTCCCATGCACGAACTGGCGGTCATGGGGCTGGCCGAGGTTCTGCCCAAATTACGCAGCTTGCTGGCGCGTGTCCGCCAATGCGCCGATGCTGTCACAGACGCCAACCCGAGCGCGCTGATCACCATCGACAGCCCCGACTTTACGCTGAGGGTGGCCAGACGGGTCCGACGCAGAAATCGCTCAGTTCCGATCATCCACTATGTCGCGCCGTCGGTGTGGGCGTGGCGACCTAAACGTGCGCATAAAATGGCGCGCCGTGTCGATCATGTGCTGGCGCTTTTGCCGTTTGAGCCCCCGCTGATGCAGGCGGCGGGTGTCAGTTGCGATTTCGTGGGGCATCCTGCGGCCGATGTACCGGTGTCCACACCGTCTGACATGGCGGCGCTGCGCCGTTACATCGGCATTAACGACAGCACGCGACTGTTGTGTGTTCTGCCGGGGTCGCGGCGGGGCGAGATCGCCCGCATGGGTCCGGTATTTGGCGCGGTGGTCGCACGTTTGGCGCGCAGCCACAAAGACGTGCACGTGGTGGTGCCCGCAGCGGCGAACGTCGCAGCGGAATTGGCTGCGATGGTCGCGCGTTGGGATGGGAACGTCTCGATACTTGATCCAAATAAATTACCGGCAGAGCAGTCCGGGGCGTATAAACGCGCGGCATTTGCTACATCGGAACTGGCGCTGGCCACGTCGGGCACCGTATCGCTGGAATTGGCGGCAGCGGGGACACCCATGATTATTGCGTTCAGGTTTAATGCCCTCAGCAATGTCGTCATTCAAAGAATGATGCAAACCGATACCGTGACCCTGCCCAATCTGGTCACCGACACCCGCCATATTCCGGAATTTCTGGCCGGTGACTGCCGTGCTGACCTGATTGCGCCTATGGTTCAGCGTTATCTGGACGACCCCGACCTGCGGGCGCGCCAGAAAAACGCCGCCGACCTGACAATGCGCCGCCTTGGACGCGGAGTGGGTTCCGCGGGGTCGCGCGCGGCGCAGTCCGTATTGGATTTTATTGGCTGAACGCCGACACTTTGGCGTCAATTTCTATCGCTAAAACTGAGGGATCGATCTGAAACATGTGGTGCGGTGTGCCTGCAGCCACCCAAATAAAATCAAACGCCATCAACTCAGTATCCATAAAAGCCCTGATCGGGTTCAGGTGACCCAAAGGCGACACGCCGCCAATGGCAAAACCGGTTTGCGCACGGATCAACGCCGCGTCGGCCTTGCCCAGTGCTTCGCGCGCCAAAAGCGAGGCCTTTTCAACGTTCACGCGCAACCCGCCCGGCGTGACAAACAGGACGGCAACCCCGCTGGTTTCACCCCGGAAAATGACGGATTTGGCGATTTGGTTGACCCTGCAGCCCACGGCGCCAGCTGCCTGTTTCGCCGTGGGGGTATCGGTGCGCATGTGCATGATTTCACAGGATAACCCTGAAGTTTCAAGCTGACGCTGCACGCGTTTCAGACTTTTGCTCATGGGGCTTTATCGCGGTGCACCACGCCGCGTGCAAGCCCTGTTGACGCGCGCGGTTGCGGCGATCATCTTGGCGGATATGTCCTTACTTGCCAACGTCACAGCAGCCCCCATTGCCCACGAGCCCGCGCACGGTGCTGAAACCCGCGCGGCCTTTGGTGATCTGCCCCAAACCATGGGCGCGTTGATCGAAGGCGTCGCCGGGTGCAGCCCCTATCTGCGACGCCTGTTGCTGCGCGAGACCGACTGGTTACGCGGCGTTTGGGCGTTGCCCGCAGACGGCGTTCTGGCCGCCCTGACAGACGATGTAACCTCCGCCGGATTTGACGCACTGTCCAAAGAATTACGTCACGCCAAGGCGCGACTGGCGCTTTATGTGGCGCTGGCAGATCTTGGCGGTTGGTGGTCGTTGGAACAGGTCACTGCTACGCTAAGCGCATTCGCCGACTTTGCAGTGCAGCGCGCGTTGTCCACATTGGTCACCGCAGAAATCGAGCGCGGTAAGCTACCGGATCAGGCCGTGCAAGATGCTGAAAACGCGGCGGGAATGGTGGTTCTGGCGATGGGAAAGCTGGGCGCGAACGAGCTGAATTATTCTTCGGACATCGATTTGATTGTGCTGTTTGACGACGCGGCGATCGACGCTGTTGCGCTTGATGCAACGCGTGCCGCGTTCATCCGCATTACCAAACGCCTGTGCAAAATGCTGTCCGAAGTCCGCTCAGAGGGTTACGTTTTTCGCACCGATCTGCGTTTGCGCCCCGACCCGTCGGTGACACCGGTGTGTATATCGTTCAGCGCCGCTGAAAATTATTACGAAAGCAAAGGCCGCACGTGGGAGCGCGCCGCGTTCATCAAAGCACGACCTTGCGCCGGTGACATCGACGCGGGCTGGCGGTTTTTGACCACGATGCGCCCGTTCGTGTGGCGCAAACATCTGGATTATGCCGCCATCGAAGACGCGCACGACATGCGACTGCGCATTCGTGATCACAAAGGCCTTGGCGGGCCGATCACATTGCGCGGCCACAATATGAAACTGGGGCGCGGCGGCATTCGCGAGATCGAATTTTTCACCCAGACCCGGCAGATCATAGCGGGCGGGCGCGACGCGGTGCTGCGTGTTCGCGAAACGGTCGTGGGGCTGGCGGCACTGGCGAAACAAGGATGGATATCGCAGGAAACCAGCGACGCACTGACCGGTGCCTACCGGCACTATCGGCTTATTGAACACCGTCTGCAGATGATCAACGACGCGCAGACCCATGACTTGCCCGGGTCGGACGAGGGGTTTCAGCGCCTGTGCCATTTTTGCGGATATCGCGATGTCGACGCGTATTGCGTCGCGCTCGGCACGCAACTCGAAGCGGTGCACACCTTGACCGAAAGTTTTTTCGCGCCGCGGGGCGGAGGCGCGGCTGCCGAAACGCTGAGTCAACTCAGCGACGGCGTTGTGGAGATGATGGACAACTGGCCGTCGCTACCGGCGTTGCGCACCGATCGTGCTGCCAAGATCTTCAATCGTCTGCGTCCGGCCATTCTGCGCGGTGTCGCGCGTGCCAGCAATCCTGACGAAGCGCTCATTCAGCTTGACGGGTTTTTAGCCGGGCTGCCTGCGGGGGTACAATTGTTTTCATTGTTCGAGGCGAACCCGCATTTGATCGACTTACTGGTCGAAATTTGTGCCGGTGCCCCTGATTTGGCGCGCTATATCGCCCACAACGCTCAGGTTTTCGACGCGGTGCTCGACGGGTCGTTTTTTGCACCCATGTCGGATGTTGCGGGTCTGGTCAAAGCCTTGCAAGCCCGCCTGAAGGATGCACCGGATTACGAGGCGCGCCTCAACGCAGCGCGACGCTGGATGAAGGAAGTCCGGTTTTGCATCGGCGTGCAGCACCTCAAGGCGGTGATCAACAGCGCAGAGGCCGGGCAGTGTTACGCCCAACTGGCCGAGGCCTGTCTGGTCGGTCTGTTGCCGGTGGTCAGCGACAATTTTGCGGTGAAATACGGGCCGGTGCCGGGGCGCGGTTTTATGGTGCTGGGCATGGGATCGTTGGGGGCCGGTGATCTGACGGTGACGTCGGATCTGGATATCATCGTGATCTACGACGGCGATGGGGTGGCAGAGTCGGCGGGTGCCCGCCAGTTGAGCGTCCCGGTCTATTACGCCCGACTGACGCAGGCATTGGTGACGGCGCTGGCTTCTCCTATGGCCGAGGGGCGGCTTTACGAGATCGACATGCGGCTGCGTCCCTCGGGGCGCAAAGGCCCTGTCGCGGTTTCTCTGAGCGGCTACAAGGCCTATCAGAATGACGAGGCCTGGACGTGGGAGCATCTGGCGCTGACGCGGGCGCGGGCCGTGGCAGGCGATGCGGCGCTTGGGCGCGAAATCGAAGCGTTTCGCCGTAAGCTTCTGTCGGCCAAATCCGGTGGCACGACGATTCTGGCCGACGTGGCCGACATGCGGGCGCGGTTACGCGCAGCTGAAGGGGCCTCCGGCGCGCTTGATTGGAACGTCAAGGCCGGTGCCGGTGGATTGCTCGACATATCGCTGATTGCGCAGGCCGCTGTCTTAATTGCGGGTTCAGCGCAGCGCGATACCGCCGGTCAACTGATTTGCGGCACACAGCACGGCTGGTGGTGCGCGCAGGAGGCACAGGAATTAAACGAAAGCTACGCGCTGTTTAAGACGATACAACAAGTGGCCCGATTGGTGGGTGCTCAACGTTTTGACGACTCAAGCGTCGGGCAGGGTGCGGTGGAAATGTTGCTGGCCGAAACCGGCGCGGACAGTGTAAAGGCCCTGCTGAGTCGCGTAGGGGCATTGCGCGGCACAGCGGGCGCAATTATCGATCGGGTGCTGGCACAAGATTGAAAAAAACAGGAGCACACCATGGAGAAAACCGCGCATAAATCAGACCCGCGCGGGCTGATCTTTGAAAGTTACCGTATAGACGGTATCCGCATTGAGGAATGCCGGTCGATTTTTCTGGACTGGGCGCTTGGACTCGCCATGGGCGACGACGTGGCGGCCCATATAGACGCAATGCTTGCGGCCTACGGCGACGACAACCCGGACCACCCGATGACGCAGGTAATGCGCGAGGGGGCGGCGCGCCGCGACGTTCCCAAAGGCCGCCGCGGCGGTCGCAAGGCGCGGATTTAGCTTTGGTCCTGACCGGGAGTGAGCAGAAAAAGAAATCCCCGCACCATTCAGCGGCGGTGCGTAATTTTTTGCAATATTGAAGCCGGACTCAGAGCTGGCCAAGACCCGCCAGAATGCGCGCCCAGCTACGGGCGCCTTTGTGAAAACTGTTCAGGTCGTATTTTTCGTTGGGCGAATGGATCTGATCGTCGTCGCGGCCAAAACCGATCAGCATCGAATCCATCCCCAGAATGTCCTTGAAATGCCCTGCGACGGGAATCGAGCCGCCGCAACCGACGAAAACCGCAGCGTTTGGCCATTCGTCGCTCAAGGCGCGGCGCGCGGCGTCAAATGCCGGATGGTCGGTGGCAAAGTTGGCAGCGGGGCCAGCGCCGTGGTCGGTAAATTCAACCGTGCAATCTGCGGGCAGACAGGATTTGACGTAATCCTGGAAAGCGTCGCGGATCGCCAGAGGGTCCTGATGACCTACAAGGCGAAAGCTGATCTTGGCGCTGGCAATCGCTGGCAGAACAGTTTTGAAGCCGGTGCCGGTATAACCGCCGGTTATGCCGTTAACTTCGCACGTCGGCCGGGACCATAGCATTTCCAACGGGCTGCGTCCGACCTCGCCCGCCGGCTCGGACAGTCCGACACCACCCAGAAATGAGTCGTGGTCGAAATTCAGCGATTGCCACTGACCGGCGATATCGTCGCTCAATTCCGGCACACCGTCGTAAAACCCCGGCAGGGTTACACGCCCGCTATCACTGTGCAGACCGGCGATAATATTGGCCAGAATACGTGCCGGATTGGCGGCAAGACCGCCAAACATGCCCGAGTGCAGGTCTTTGTCAGCGGCGTGCACCACAATTTCCTGTCCCAGTAACCCGCGCAGCTGCGTAATAATGGCGGGCACCGCATCGCCGAACATACCGGTATCGCAAATCAGTGCGATGTCGGCTGTAAGTTCGCCGGCGTTTTCTTGCAAAAACGGGATCAGCGACGGTGAACCCGATTCTTCCTCGCCCTCAAAAAACACCGTAATTTTGCACGGCAGCGCGCCGGTCACGGTGAGATGGGCGCGGCAGGCTTCGAGAAACGTCATCAACTGACCCTTGTCGTCCGACGACCCGCGGCCCCTGATCACCTTGCCGTTCGGCATGTCCTGCAATTCGGGTTCAAAAGGCGGTGTGTCCCATAATCCAATCGGATCAACTGGTTGCACGTCGTAGTGTCCATAGAATAATACATGCGGTCCATCGCCGTCAGCATGACCGACCACCATGGGGTGCCCGTGTGTCGGGCGTTTTTGCGCGTCAAATCCCAGCCCGACCAATGCGTCAACCAGCCAATCTGCGGCGGCGTCGCATTGGGGCGCGAAATCGGGGTCAGTGGAAATCGAGGCGATTTTTAGTAGCGCCAGCAGGCGCGCCACGGCATTGGGTTGATCGGAGTCTATTTGGGTCAGGATTTTATTCAATGTCACGGGGCGCTGCCTTTGTAATTGCGTCACCACGAGCCTAGCGACCCGACTGCCTTTGTCCAGTCGCAGCGTGGTGTGGCCACTGGTTTATCTGCCACAATCTTGCCAATGCTGCGGCAACGTCTGGAAATCGCCCGTTGGCGCCGTTAGAACTGCCGCAACCAAGAAACAAAAAAGGATACGCGCGATGAAAACCGCACCCCTGATCGCGGGACTGCTGGCCATGTTTCTGGCCACCCCGCTGGCCGCCCAAAACCTGCCCGACGCGAAATCCGCCGCCAAAATGCTGTTTTCAACACGCGCCAAGGCTGTCAGGGCCGTGGTGATCAAGGCGGCATTCCTGAGCCAGAGCGATTTGCAGTCGCTGACCACGGTGGCAAAATTGCAAAAGTATTATACCGCCATCGCCGTCAGCCCCTCCGGGGGGATCACCGGTGATGCGGCGGCGGCGGCCACGAATTTTCACAGTATCGAAGCGGCACGCGCTGCGGCCACGGTCAGTTGCAACGCCAAGAAAAAGCGCAGCGATAAACCCTGCGAGATCGTCGCCGAAACCTTGCCCGACAAGTATACCGACCGGCGCGCCTTTCAGCTTAACCCCGATGCCACCGACGCGTTCAAGAAAAAATATCGCCGCGCCAAATCGCCCAAGGCTTTTGCAACCTCGCAGCAGAGCGGCATGTGGGGGCAGGCAGTAAAAGCAGGCTCAATCGAGGCCGCACGCGCAGCCGCTGTGGCCCAATGTCAGTCCAAAGCCGCGTCCGCCGGTGTGCAGGCCAAAGACTGTCAGGTCGTGTCCGAGAATTAGACCGGCGGCATCTATACGGCTGTCAACTGTACCGACGACGGGTCAAGCCCTTGCGCGCCGGTGACGTCGGCAACGACAACGCCATTTAGCAAAATACACGCGCCGGTTCCGTCCGGGAAGTCAACTACCGTAACGGTGGCCGTGCCCGGACCCGAAAGATATTCGACCTCGATGGAGTCCTCGGACGGGTCGAAATCGGTAATCGTTGCCCCGCGTCCCGTGTCTATTGTGTCTCCAAGCACAAAATGGTCCTGACCATCGCCGCCGGTACCGGTGTCGTTGCGCCCCAGATACAGCGTGTCGTTGCCGTCGCGGCCATAAAGCGTATCGGCGGCGTCGTCTTCCGAATCGGTTTCCGAGCCCCCGTGAAGCACATCGTCGCCCTTACCCCCGCTTACCTTGTCGCTGCCAAACCCGCCTTCGAGAAAATCGTTCCCCTGACCTGAAAATAAGCGGTCATCGCCTGTGCCTCCGTGAAGTTCGTCATCGCCACTTTTAGTGTGCAACTTGTCGTTGCCGTCACCTCCAAACAGCTTATCGTCGCCCGTGCCGCCAAAAAGTTTGTCGTTGCCGCCAGCACCGTAAAGTTTGTCGTCGCCGCCCTGACCGTTTAGAATATCGTTACCCGTGCCACCCGACACCAGATCGTTGCCGGCGCCTCCGTCCACGAAATCGTCTCCGATCCCACCGAACAGCCGGTCCTCACCAAAGTTGCCGTGAATATTGTCGTCGCCTCTGCCGCCGTAAAGCCGGTCGTCGCCGTCGTGCCCCAATATGCGATCGTCACCGGAAAAACCGTGAACGACGTCAGAGCCGTTCGTGCCGTTGATATCGTCGTTGCCGTCCGTGGCGTCCGCCACAGTGTCGTCCACGCTGTCGCCGCGAATAAAATCCACAAGTTCCGTAAGCAAAAGAATGTTGACCAGAGTAATGAGAAAAATCATCTGCGCGCATACTCCGAACCCATATGTTCGGCCCAAAAGCGCCCCACGCGTACCTTTTTGACGGTCGCGGCAGTCCGCACTGCCGGATGCGACCCAGGTATTCCCAGATGCCCCCGTATATCTGTTGCGTCTGGAAAATACCACAATTACGCCATAAATCGTTGAAAATGTGGCAGAAATGACGGAATGCCGTCTCGATATGGAAACAGTTTGCGTTGCCTGTTCTCAGCGTTTCTGTTGGGTCAACAAAGGCGGTCCGGTTGCGCCCTCATTTTGGCGTAAATATGCGAATCACCGCAGTTAATGCCCGCGCCAGATCCACCCGCCGCCGAGCACGCGCGTGCTTTGGGCTGCATAGAACACGCAGGCCTGTCCGGGCGCGACGCCTTCTTCGGGCGTCAGCAATTCGACGGTCGCCGTGGTCGCGGACGTTGCGCGCAACAGGGCGGGCTGCGCCGGTCGGGTCGAGCGAACCTTCACCAAAAGCGGAAGTTCATTATTTGATTCAAACGGCCCGTGCCCCAGCCAGTTGATTTCGCGTACGAAGACCTCGCGGGTTTCCAGCGCCGATTTCGGCCCCACCGTCACGCGACGGGTTTCAGGGTCCAGATGGACCACGTAAAGCGGATCGCCCCCACCGATGCCCAAACCTCGGCGCTGTCCGATTGTGTAGTGGATCACACCTTTGTGCCTGCCCAGAATGCGACCGTTGAGATCGACTATGTCACCGGGGTCTGCCGCACCCGGGCGCAGTTTTTTGATCACGTCGGCGTAAGATCCGTTCGGCACGAAACAAATGTCCTGACTGTCGGGTTTTTCCGCGACCGGCAGGCCGAATTTGCGCGCCAGAGCACGGGTTTGGGCCTTGGATTTCAGATGGCCAAGGGGAAAGCGCAGGTAATCCAGCTGATCGGGCGTGGTGGAAAACAAAAAATATGATTGATCGCGGTCCGGATCGGCCGCACAATGCAGTTCGGCCCCGTTACCGCCTTCAAATCGTTGGATATAATGGCCCGTTGCCATGCAATCGGCGTCCAGATCGCGGGCGGTTTCCAACAGATCACGAAATTTGACGCGTTCGTTGCAGCGGATGCACGGCACCGGGGTTGCGCCGGCCAGATAGGCGTCGGCAAACTCGTCGATCACGCTTTCTTTGAAACGGTTCTCGTAGTCCAGCACGTAGTGGGGAAAGCCCATTTCGTCGGCGACGCGCCGTGCGTCGTGAATATCGCGACCGGCGCAGCACGCACCCTGTTTGGCCAGGGCGGCACCGTGGTCGTACAACTGCAGGGTCACGCCGATCACATCGTAGCCCTCGGACGCCAAAAGAGCGGCCACCACCGAACTGTCGACGCCGCCCGACATAGCCACGAGCACGCGCGTCTGATCGGGTGATTTGGCAAACCCAAGTGAATTGAGAACGGGCGTTGAAGGTGCGGGCTGCATGGCCGACTCCGTTGAATTGAACCGTAATATAGGAAAATCTTACGCAGTCTCAAGGCGCTGCTTTAGCGCTCTTTAAAGAATTGCCGCCAGACTCGCAATCTCTTGAGCGAGCGAAAGTACAGCCATGATGATCAAACGCGCCAAAGGCCCGGTGTTCGTGACACTACGTGACGGCACCATCATCAGCCGGGCCGATCTGCCCGATCCGAAAACGCGGCGCTGGGTCGCCAGCCGCAAGGCCGCCGTCGTGCGCGCCGTTGCCGCCGGACTGATCACCGTGGACGAAGCATGCGCAATGTACGCATTAAGCCCCGAGGAATTCCAATATTGGCAATCTGCGGTAGAACAGCATGGAATCGAAGCGCTGAAAACTACATATATAGGCAAGTATAGACAACCTTAGGATGAGTCGTTAACATAACGCTATCGAGTAACCTGTGGTTAACCATTCTGCGCCACTGTGCAGTGGCACCCAGTTATCGCGGAGAAACGACATGCGAGTTCTATTGGTCGAAGACGACCCCACTACCTCAAAAAGCATTGAAATGATGCTGTCCAACGCCAACCTGAACGTCTATGCGACCGATTTGGGCGAGGAAGGGATCGATCTGGCCAAGCTTTACGACTACGATTTGATTCTGCTTGATCTGAACCTGCCGGATATGAACGGACACGACGTGCTGCGTCAGTTGCGGCTGGCCCGCGTGGACACCCCGATTCTGATCCTTTCGGGTATCGATGACGCCGAAAACAAAATCAAGGGATTTGGGTTTGGTGCCGATGACTACCTGACCAAACCGTTCCACCGCGAAGAACTGGTTGCCCGAATTCATGCGATTATCCGCCGCTCAAAGGGACACGCGCAGTCGATGATCCGCACCGGTGAATTCACGGTAAATCTGGACGCCAAAACCGTCGAGGTGGACGGGCGCACCGTGCATCTGACCGGCAAGGAATACCAGATGCTGGAACTGCTGTCGCTGCGCAAAGGTTCTACCCTGACAAAAGAGATGTTCCTCAACCACCTTTACGGCGGCATGGACGAACCCGAACTAAAAATCATCGACGTGTTTATTTGCAAGTTGCGCAAAAAGCTTTCGGTGGCGACGGGCGGTGAAAACCATATCGAAACTGTTTGGGGCCGGGGTTACGTATTGCGCGATCCTGAACCGGCACTGCGCGCGGACGCCATTGCCGCGCATGCCTGAAGGCCGTGGCGATCAGTTGCCGTGATCTGAGTTTGACACCCAAGGGTATGGGGCGCATACGGCGCCGGATCGCCAAAGCCGCACAGACCGACCTGCGCGATCGTCGCTGGACGCGCGCGATTTGTCCGCCTATCCCTGTTGGCGGGGGTGTGGTGTATGACAGCGAAAATCTTGGTGGCAAAATTGTCGGCCGCACAGGCCGCAACCGAGCTGGCCCGCCTGTCGGGGGTCATCGACAAGGCCAACGCCGCTTATCACACCAACGACGAACCGGTCATCGACGACGCCACATTCGATGCACTCAAAGCGCGCAACACCGCCATAGAGGCGCGGTTTCCCGATCTGAAGCGCGCCGACAGCCCGTCGGACCGAGTCGGCGCACCTGTGCAATCCGGTTTTGCCAAAATCCGTCACGCCGAGCGCCTGATGTCGTTGGCAAATGCGTTTGCCGACAGTGATGTCGTCGAATTCGTTGCCCGTGTGCGCAAGTTTTTGGGTCTGTCAGAGAGCGACGAATTGGCGTTCACTGCAGAGCCCAAGATCGACGGTCTTTCGCTTAGTCTGCGGTATGAAAACGGACGGCTCGTGCAGGCCGCCACACGCGGCGACGGCGAAATCGGCGAAAACGTCACCGCCAACGCCCGGACTGTTTCTGATATACCGCAGATGCTGACCGGCGCGCCCGACGTGCTCGAGGTGCGCGGCGAGGTCTACATGGCCCACAAGGATTTTGAAGCGCTGAACCGACGCCAGGCCGAGACTGGTCAAAAAACTTTTGCCAACCCGCGCAATGCTGCGGCCGGGTCGTTGCGGCAGCTGGATGCGTCGATCACAAAGGCGCGCCCGTTGCGGTTTTTCGCCTATGCCACCGGGCAGCAGAGCGCGCCAATGGCCGAAAGTCAAACCGGGATTCTGGCGTGTTTTGAAACATTAGGTTTTTCTACCAACCATTTGACCGAGATGTGTAAAACGGCAGATGACTTGTTGGATCGCTATCGGCTAATCGAATCAAAACGTGCGGTTTTGGACTACGATATCGACGGCGTGGTCTACAAGGTTGACGATCTGACGCTGCAAAGCCGGCTCGGCTTGCGGTCCACCACACCGCGCTGGGCGATTGCGCATAAATTCCCCGCTCAAACCGCATTTACCTGGATCGAAGACATCGAAATTCAGGTGGGCCGCACCGGCGCGTTGTCACCGGTTGCGCGGCTCAAACCTGTAACCGTCGGTGGCGTTGTCGTGTCCAACGCCACACTTCACAACGAGGATTTCATCGCCGGCGTCGATTCCAAAGGCGAAGCCATTCGCGGCGGCCGCGATTTTCGCGTTGGCGACTGGGTCGAGGTATACCGCGCCGGTGACGTGATCCCCAAGCTGCGCGACGTGGATATCTCCAAGCGAAAAGCTGGTAGCGAAGCCTATGAATTTCCGCACAGCTGCCCCGCGTGCGGCAACCCGGCCCGGCGTGAGGCGGGCGATTCCGTGCGGCGCTGCACCGGCGGCATTGCCTGTCCGGCGCAGGTAATCGAGGCCCTGAAACATTTCGTGTCGCGCGCGGCATTCGATATCGACGGGCTGGGCGCCAAACAGGTGGAACAGTTTTACAAAGACGGCTGGATCACGGAGCCCGCTGATATTTTCAACCTGCGCGAAAAGTTTGGATCAGGCCAAGACGCACTTGCCAATCGGGAAGGTTGGGGGGATTTGTCGGCGCGCAACTTGTTCGACGCAATTGACGCCAAAAGCACTATCCCGTTGGGAAAATTCATTTTTTCTTTGGGCATTCGTCACGTCGGCGACAGCACTGCCGGGCTTTTGGCGTCGCACTATGAAACCTGAGCCGCATTTGAGGCCGCCGCGATTGCGGCGCGCGATACCCAAAGCGCGGCTTTCAACGCGTTACTGGCCATCGACGGGATTGGTGAGGTACTGGCGCAGGCAATCATCGACGTATTTGCCAGCGACACAGTGCGCGCACCGATTGACCGGCTAAGCCGTCAAGTCGATATCCTGCCCGCGACGCCGGGGCCGGGACAGGACAGCAGCCCGATCGCCGGAAAAACCGTGGTGTTTACTGGCACGCTGGCCAAAATGGGCCGCGCCGAAGCCAAGGTGCGCGCCGAGGAACTGGGGGCCAAGGTTGCAGGGTCGGTGTCCGCGCGGACGGACTATCTGGTCGCGGGAGAAAACGCCGGATCCAAAGCTACCAAAGCCCAAAAATTGGGCGTCGCAGTGCTGTCAGAAAACGATTGGTTTGAGATGATCGCACAAATTGAGTAGCGTCGCACCATGAGCGCGCGGCCTGAAATATTGTTTCCCCTGTTCGGATCACTGACGTCGCTTGCCGGTGTTGGTCCTAAAACATCAAGTACTTTCAGTCAGTTGCACGTCCATACACCACGCGACTTGCTGTTTACGCTGCCGCACAGCGGCATTTCCCGCATGGTGGTCGAGTCGGTGACAGACGTGCCGCCGCCTGCCGTAGTAACCGTGCAAGTGACAACTGTCCAGCACCGGCCCAGCCCGGTCAAAGGCCGCCCGACGCGCGTGACCGTATCGGATGGTCGCACAGATTTCGAGCTGGTGTTTTTTCACGCGCGGGGCGATTGGTTGCGCCAGACCCTGCCCATTGGTGAAAAACGGCTGGTGTCTGGCAAGATAGAGCTGTTCGACGGTGTGATCCAGATGGTGCATCCCGAGCATATCGTCAAATCTTCGGCGGGCGCAACAATTCCGGCGTTCGAGCCAATTTACCCTCTGGTCGCCGGGCTGTCGCAAAAGCTGATGCAGCGCGCCACAAAGGGCGCATTGGAAATTGCGCCCGCGCTGCAGGAGTGGATCGATCCGGGGCTCAAAACCGTTCGCGGCTGGCCCGGTTGGCAGGACGCGCTCAGGACGGCCCACGACCCCGCGACGCCCGGCGATCTGTCGCCGCAATCGCCCGCACGTCAGCGTTTGGCCTATGACGAGTTGTTCGCGCATCAGCTCACGCTGGCGATCGCCCGCGAAGCGCGGCAAAAACAGGCGGGAATTGCCTCGGTCGGGACCGGGGATATGCGCAATAAGGTACTGAATAAACTTCCATTTCGGCCAACGGACGCGCAAACGCGGGTGATGGGTGAAATCGCGTCCGACATGGCGTCGTCGCACCGCATGAACCGTCTTTTGCAAGGTGACGTAGGTTCGGGGAAAACTCTGGTGGCTTTTGTGGCGCTGGTGACAGCGGTGGAAAGCGGCGGGCAGGGCGTGATGATGGCCCCGACTGAAATTCTGGCGCGCCAGCATCTGGCCAGCCTGCAACCGCTGGCCGAAAGCGCCGGTATCGTGCTTGAAATATTCAGCGGGCGCGACAAGGGCCGGGCGCGGCAGGATAAGCTGAAAGCGCTGGCAAAAGGTGACATCCAGATACTGGTCGGCACCCACGCGGTGTTTCAGGACGACGTGCATTTTGCCGACCTGCGTCTTGTTGTGGTGGACGAGCAGCACCGTTTTGGCGTGCGCCAGCGCATGAATCTCAGCGCGAAGGCCGCCGCGCCCGACGTTCTGGTCATGACCGCGACGCCGATTCCGCGCTCGTTGGCGCTGGCGCGGTTTGGCGACATGGATTTTTCGCAGCTCAACGAAAAGCCACCGGGGCGACGTCCGGTAACGACGGCTTTGGTGTCCAATTCGCGGCTGCAAGACGTGATCGCGCGCCTCAAAGAGGCCATTGCCAAAGGGCAACAGGCCTATTGGGTCTGCCCGTTGGTGAGCGAAAGCGAATCGCTGGCGCTGAGCGCGGTTCAGGCGCGGCAATCCGTGTTGGCGGCAGCGTTTGGAAATGACAGGGTGGCGCTGGTTCACGGGCAGATGGCGGCGGGCGACAAAGACGCCGCTATGGCCAGGTTTCTGGACGGCGAAACCAGCGTTCTGGTCGCAACGACCGCCATCGAGGTGGGTGTCGATGTCCCGAACGCCACGATCATGATTATCGAATCGGCCGAACATTTCGGGTTGACCCAACTGCACCAGCTGCGCGGACGCGTGGGGCGGGGCACAGCAGAGTCGACCTGTTTGCTGATGTACGCACCGCCACTGGGTGAACGCGCGCGCCAGCGTCTTGAAATATTGCGCCGGACCGAAGACGGATTCAAGATCGCAGAAGAAGACATGCGCCTGCGCGGTGCTGGCGATGTGCTGGGGGTGCAGCAATCGGGGTTGCCGCGGTTTCGGATTGCCGATCTGGAACATCAGACAGAGCTGATGCAGGTGGCGTGTGACGACGCCCGGCTGACATTGCAGCGCGACCCCGAACTGACCTCGGTGCGCGGCACGGCCATTCGGGCGTTTTTGTTCCTGATGGAACAAGACAAAGCGATCCGCATGATTTCAGTGGGTTAGCGGAAAATTCTGCATTTCATCACGTTATGTTCGCAAATGTTCTTAAAAAGTTCTTTACAGTCTAGGGGGAAATATGGAACAAAGAGGCAACAAATAACAAAACGCGACAGGATATCAACCATGTTTTCACAGATTATCAGCATCACCAGACGCGCACCGGATTCGGTGCTTGTCGACAGCATCGGCTGCGCGGCGGTTGTGGTACTGGTTTACGTTGGGTTTAGCCTGCCTGGACTAATCTGAACCCGACTGCGGGATTTGCCTGCAATCCGCTTCGCCCCGTTGCGCATGACTGTCCCCTCATTAAATGCGCACCCCTGCCGGTCTGGCCGGGAAATGGCGTACCGTTTCGACGGGATCGCCAGACGACTTTGGCGGATTTGCCAACTTAAAGCCGCGTATCCCTTTGGGATTGCGCGGTTTTTTTTAGCCAGAGGCGGTTTTTGCCTGTAAAATTTCAAACGCGTCGTGCAACGCGTCAAAAACCAGCATGATCGACGCGTGACGGTTTTTATAGTCCTTTGCCGGCCTGAGAACCTCCAGCCCGTCAAACGGGGCATCGGGCACTGGCCCGTCAGCTTCCAGCATTGCCGCCAGTTGCCTGCGGCCTCGCTCAATTGTATCGTGATCACAATCTATGATCTGCGCCCCCACCACCGCAGCCGCCGCCTGCCCAAGCGCGCACGCCTTGATATCCTGGCCGAACGCGGCAATTCGCCCGTCGTTTAATGTCACGTCGATATGGACGGCAGAGCCACACAACGGTGCGCGGCGCCGAACGCTGACATCGGGCGAGTCCAGTCGCGCCAGATGCGGAATGCCTGCCGCCAAGGCCAGTATCCGGTTGGAATAAAGCTTGATTAGATCATTGTCCTGCGTCAAAGCCGCGATGCCTTTTCTGATTTACATTTGTGCAATATGTAAGGCAGGCGGCGGCGAAATAAAAGGAACGCGTCATGGACACATTTGATCCGGCAGAATTAACGTATAATGCCGATGGGCTTATTCCGGTCATTGCGCAGGACGCCACCAGCAAAGCGGTGCTGATGCTGGCGTGGATGAACGCGGGGGCGGTGGCGCGTACTTTGGATAGCAAGAAAGTGACTTATTGGTCGCGTTCGCGACAGGAATATTGGGTCAAGGGGCTGACCAGCGGCCACACTCAGGCACTGGTCTCCATGCGCGTCGATTGTGATAGCGATTGCTTGTTGGTTGTCGTCGATCAGGTTGGACCGGCGTGCCATACCAATAGGGATAGTTGTTTTTATATAGATATAACAAACGGCTATTGTTCAGAATTAATGTGAACTATCAATCATTGCCAGCACAGCCCTTGCAGTGAAGCCCTGTGTTCGCAACTGTTGAATCGCGCGTGCGCCGTCACGTTTGGCAAGTCTTTTGCCGTTGTGATCACGTATTAAACGGTGGTGGTGATAGCTTGGCACCGGCAGATCAAGCAGCGCCTGCAACAGCCGGTGTATCGGCGTAGCGGGCAACAGATCGCGCCCCCGCACAACGTGGCTGATGGCTTGATGCGCATCATCAACTACTACCGCCACGTGGTAACTGGTGCCGATATCGCGTCGCGCCAAAACGATGTCGCCGCAGGTGTTTTGTAGCATCTGCGCGTCAAGCGCCCGGGATCCCGGGTGGTCGCCGCCGGTTTCACGGTAATTCAGGCGTGACACCGCAGCGGGACCGCCCAGATACACGATGGCGTCCTGCATGTTCAGACGGATCGCGTCTTTGGGCCCGGCGTACCGCATGTCGCGGTGGCGGCACGTGCCCGGGTAAATCACGCCGTTGGGGCCGACAACGGGCTGTGCATTTTCCTGCGGGGCGCTGATTGCCGAATGAATATCAGCGCGCGAACAGGCGCAAGGATAACATAAACCTTTGGATATCAACAGGTTCAGGACGTCGCCATACGCTGGCAGTCGCGTGGATTGCCGTAAAACCGGCTCTGACCACGTGATGCCAAGCCATTGCAGATCGTCAAATATACTTTGTTCGAAGGCGGGTTTTGCGCGCGCTGTGTCGATGTCCTCAATTCTCAATACAAACTCACCAGCAAATTTTTTCGCCAAGCGCCACGCTGTAATTGCGCTATAGGCGTGTCCCAAATGCAGGTGCCCGGTGGGCGAAGGGGCAAACCGCGTGCGCATTTAGGTTTTTTGCAGCACATAAACGTTTGATTTCATGTCATATCCGGGCAGGTGCTCGCCGTATTCTTTGAACAACAGTCGCGCAAATCCACTGTCAACGTTTTCGATTATCCGTGCCTCAAATGCCGGGTCTTCCAACGTGTGATCGTTCAGAGAAAACACGAAAAGCCCGTCCGGTGGCAGCATTGCAAGCACGGAATCGATGGTTTCCGGCGGTGCGTGCGCCGTGACGATGACTCCGACAGCGGAAATGTGGCTGTAAGTCCCGATCTCAAACGGGAACGGATCGTCCAGATCGACCTGCCACAGCGTACGGTACAGATCCTTTTTGCTGCGCGCTTTATCAAGCATTTCGCCGTTCAGGTCGCTGCCGTCGATGGCCGTGAAACCGGCATCACGCAAAGCCAGCCCCGATATGCCCGTGCCGCACCCCATGTCGAGGACCGGGGCGCTCAGATCAGGGGCAAATTTTGCCAGAGCCGCGGCGCAGCGTGTCGGTGTCACGTAGCCGTAGGCGGCTACTTCGTTTTCGTATGTGTCGGCCCAGACGGAATAAAACGCATCGGTTTGGTCAACGGTTTCAACTTTATACGCCTGATCTATCAGCCTTTTATCCGTCGTCACCCTGCGCGCACCCCCGTTTTGCTGCCCGTGATATCAGGAGCAGGCCGCAGCGTCCAGCAGCCAGCCCCTGTAGGCGGCTTTGGCGCGTTCGGTATAGGCCAGATAGCGGGCCTTGCGGTTGCGCCGTCCGCTTTGGCCGTCGTCAAGCGGGGGAAACAACCCGAAATTGACGTTCATGGGCTGAAATGTCTTGGCTTCGGCGCCACCAGTAATATGACGCACGAGCGCGCCTGTGGCGGTCACGTCGGGTGGCGGTGCCAGGATGCGGCCTTGGAGTTCTGCGGCGGCCATGCGTCCGGCAAGCAAACCCATAGCGGCGGATTCGACATAACCCTCGACACCGGTGATCTGTCCGGCAAAGCGTATGTGGGGACTGGATCTGAGCTTCATCTGTTCGTCAAGCAGGCGTGGAGAATTCAGAAATGTATTGCGGTGAATGCCCCCCAGTCGGGCAAACATTGCGTCGTGAAGACCGGGAATCTGTCTAAAAACATGGGTTTGCGCGCCGTATTTCATCTTGGTCTGAAACCCGACGATGTTGTATAACGTTCCCAAGGCATTGTCGCGCCGCAGCTGCACCACGGCGTATGGTTTGACGTCAGGTTGATGTGGATTGGTCAGGCCCACAGGTTTCATCGGGCCAAACCGCAGGGTTTCACGCCCGCGCTGCGCCATGACTTCTATGGGCAGGCAGCCCTCGAAATACGGCGTGTCAGCACCAATTTCGCCGTCGCGAAATTCGGTTTTATCTGCGGCCAAAAGCGCGTCGATGAATTTTTCATAATCCTCACGGCCGAGCGGGCAATTCAAATACGCCGTGCGGTCGGCTTCGGTTTCGCCTTTGTCATACCGCGACTGGAACCACGCGGTGTTCATATCGATAGAATCGGTGTGGACGATGGGCGCGATTGCGTCAAAAAACGCCAGAGAATCCTGACCGGTCTCGGCAGCGATTGCCGCGCCCAGCGCCGTTGACGTCAGCGGCCCGGTGGCGATGATCACCGGCCCGTTCGTTCCCGTGGGCAGATGGTCGATTTCCTTGCGCGACACGGTAACCAGCGGATGCGACGCGACGCGCTGCGACACATCGTTGGCAAAAGCCGCGCGGTCTACGGCCAGCGCGCTACCGGCGGGCAGGGCGTTTTTGTCAGCCATCGCCATGATCAATCCGCCGGCCGCGCGCATCTCCCAATGCAACAGACCAACGGCGTTGCCGGTGTCGTCGTCGGAGCGAAACGAATTGGAACAGACCATTTCCGCCAGATCGCCCGTTTTATGCGCCATGGTGGCGACTGTGGGTCGCATTTCGTGCAACGTTACCGGGACGTCAAGGCTGGCGGCTTGCCAGGCGGCTTCGGAGCCCGCCAGACCGCCTCCGATAATGTGAATGGAATTGCCCATACGGCGCGATGTAGGCGAGTTCGACGCAAAAGAAAAGGGCGCCCCGCAGGGCGCCCCGTGTCTTGCGGCAGGTGAAAAGATTAGGCCGACGCGTCGGCCTTTTCGCTTTCCTTTGGGGTGATGTCGACGACGTCCGCGTCGTGTACGTCTTTTTTGCGTGACGCACGTCTTTCCAGATAGCTGTCGAGAGCATAGCGTCCGCGTCCGTGGGAAAACAGCATCAACAAACCACCGATCATCGCCAGATCGCGCCAGAACGCACCCAGTGCCACAGGGTCGCCGGGGGCGTAATTGAGAATAAAGCTTGACCAGAACAGATATAGCGCCAGCAGTGCTGCGGTCAGACGCGTTTGAAACCCGATCAAAATTGACGTTGCGGCCAGCAGCTCAAAGGCGGCGTTGGGCAATTTCAGGTAGTCTGGCACTGTGCTGATGGCCAGAAATTGCTGCATACCGTTCAGATCGATGATCAACCCGATTGATTTGGCAATAAAGTACGACGCGATCAGAACACGCGCTGTGGCATGGGCCATTTCCTGCACACTTTCTTTTTTGTCCGCCAGACTGGTCATTGGAATATCCCTTTGTTGTCGCGGAACTTTTATACGTCCCACCCGGTTTGAGCCTTTGTTCCGGCCTGTCTGGCGGGCAATTCTGACGACAATAGGGTCATAAACGGATTAATTGTGTTCGTTCGCATAATTTTGCCGCTGAACGAACACTGTTGGCAGGTGACAAAATTATAGCCGCGCATACGCACCCCGAATTGCGCGCCGCGAAACAAAGGCCAGGCGGCGCGATCGCCCGGCCCCCGTTTTATTTGACCAGATTGTCGAGCGACATTTTTCCGGCACCCTTGGAAAACAGAATCAGGAATCCACCGGCAAGGCCAAGGTTCTGAACGAACGTCATGATTTCCATCTGGTTGCTCAGCGTCATATTCAGCGACACGGCACCGGCAATGTATAGACACGACAGGATGATCGCAGCGTTGCGCGTTTGATAGCCGATCAGAATCATGAATCCGCCGATGACTTCAACCGCGATAAGCGCGTAAACAAGGTTGCCTGGGATCGCGATCGATTCAAGAAGTGCCGCAAACACCGTGGGGTCATCAAGTTTGATCAGACCTGCCATGATAAAAATCATCGACAGCAATACACGCCCGATGGCGTGGGCATAGTTTTGTAGGAAGTTCATTTCTCACCTCGTGATTTCCGTGTCCCCTGTGGGGAAGGTTGTCGCCGCTCTGTCGACGCATGCGGTCATCTGAACCGTTCATGCCTAACAGAGTCTGAACGATTGTTGTGAGATTAGAAACAATTAGATCAATCAGAGCGGCTATTCGCTGTCATTTCCACTGGTGTCGTCGTCGGACTGTTCCGCAATCCACGCCACGGACACCACGCTTTCGCCTGCAGCTGTGTCAAATACCCTCACGCCCGAAGACGTGCGGCCCTGACGCGAAATTCCGGCCACCGGGCAGCGGATAGACTGACCGGTCGAAGTGGCGAGCATGATCTGATCGTCGTCTTCTACGGTAAAACACGCGACGATCGAATCACCGCGTCGCCCCAGATTGGCGGCAGCTATACCCTGACCACCGCGTCCGGCGACACGGTATTCATGCGCCGACGTTCGCTTGCCAAATCCGCCCGAGGTAATCGTCAATATCCATTGTTCAAGCGCCCCCAGTTCGGCATAGCGTGCCGGGCTAAGCGCAATTTCAGAACCACCGTCTTCGATCTCGCCGGAATCGTCGCCGGTGACGGCACGGCGCATTTTGAAATAGGCCGTGCGCTCGTCGGGTGTGGCATCCACATGGCGGATGACGGCCATCGACACGACGCCGTCACCTTTGGCCAGTTTGATTCCGCGCACACCCGATGAATCGCGGCCTTTGAATACCCGCACGTCGGTGACCGGAAATCGGATGACTTTTCCCTGCGACGTGGTCAGCAGGAAATCGTCCGTTTCGGTGGTGATCCGGACGTTGACGATGGACGAGCCTTCTTGCAGCTTCATGGCGATTTTACCGTTGGATTTCACGTTGGTGAAATCTGACAGCGCATTGCGCCGCACACCGCCCGTTGAAGTGGCGAACACGATGTGCAGGTCCGACCAGTCTTCCTCGGGCACGTCCACCGGCATGATCGCCGCCACGGAAACGTCGGATGCAATCGGCAGCAGGTTGATGATGGCTTTGCCGCGCGCGTTGCGGCCACCCGCGGGCAAGCGCCAGGTCTTGATCTTGTAGACCATGCCGTCGGACGTAAAAACCAGCAAAGGCGTGTGGGTGTTGGCAATAAACAGGTTGGTAACGAAATCGGTTTCTTTGGTGTTCATGCCCTGCAGGCCTTTGCCGCCGCGTTTTTGCGCACGGTAGTCGGTCAACGTGGTGCGTTTGATGTAGCCCGAATTGGTGACGGTGACGACCATGTCTTCGCGTTCGATCAGATCCTCGTCGTCCATGTCGCCGATATGATCGACGATTTCAGAGCGGCGCGGCACGGCGAACAGATCTTTCACCTCGCGCAGCTCGTCCGAAATCACGGCCATGATCTTGTCGCGCGACCGCAGGGTAGACAGGAAATCCTTGATTTCACCGGCCAGCTTTTGCAATTCATCGGTCACTTCTTTGACGCCAAGCGCTGTCAGGCGTTGCAGGCGCAGCTCGAGGATGGCACGTGCCTGAGTTTCCGACAGATTATAGGTGCCGTCGTCATTCATCGTGTGGCTTGGGTCGTCTATCAGTCGGATGTAATCTGCGATATCAGAAGCAGGCCAGCGCCGTGACATCAGCAGGCGACGCGCCTCGGCAGGGTCGGCAGAGCCGCGGATCGTGGCGACGATTTCGTCCACGTTCGACACCGCCACCGCCAGACCGCACAGGATATGGCTGCGTTCGCGCGCGCGCCGCAGCTCGAATGCCGTGCGCCGCGACACCACCTCTTCGCGGAATGTAATAAAGGCGCTTAAGAACCCGTGCAGCGTCAGTGTTTCCGGCCGCCCGCCATTCAGCGCCAGCATGTTGCAGGGAAACGATGTTTGCATGGGGGTAAAGCGGTGCAACTGGTTGAGCACCACCTCGGGAGAGGCATCGCGCCTGAGCTCGATCACCACGCGCACGCCGACCCGGTCAGATTCGTCCTGCACGTGGGCAATACCCTCGATCTTTTTGTCGCGCGCCAATTCGGCGATGCGCTGGATCAGCGTGGCTTTGTTGACCTGATAGGGGATTTCCGTGGCGACGATGGCATAGCGGTCTTTGCGGATTTCTTCGACCGTGGTACGCGCGCGGATCAAGACCGAACCGCGCGATTCGGTATAGGCCTTGGTGGCACCCTGACGCCCCAGAATGATACCGCCGGTCGGAAAATCGGGCGCAGGCACGAACGCGGTCAGCGCCGCGCTGTCCAGATCGGGATTGTCGATCAGCGCCAGCGTTGCATCGATGACTTCGCCCAGGTTGTGCGGCGGAATATTGGTGGCCATGCCCACGGCAATGCCGCCCGCGCCGTTGACCAGCATATTGGGAAAACGCGCGGGCAACACCGTTGGCTCGCGGTCTTTGCCGTCGTAATTGTCCTGAAAGTCTACGGTGTCTTTGTCGATATCCGCCAGCAGATAGGCCGCAGGTTTATCCATGCGCACTTCGGTGTAGCGCATCGCCGCCGGATTATCGCCGTCCATGGAACCGAAATTGCCCTGCCCATCCAGCAGCGGCAGCGACATGGAAAAATCCTGCGCCATACGTACCAACGCGTCATAAATCGCGCTATCCCCATGCGGGTGATATTTACCCATGGTGTCGCCCACGGGACGCGCAGATTTACGGTAAGACTTGTCGTGCGTGTTGTTGGTTTCGTGCATCGCGAACAGAATGCGCCGGTGCACAGGTTTCAGACCGTCACGCAAATCGGGGATCGCGCGGCTGACAATCACGCTCATGGCGTAGTCGAGATACGAGGTCTTCATCTCGGTCTCGATGCTGATTTGCGGGCCCGGATAAAGGGCGCGCGCAGGCGCCTGATCGTCCCCCGTATCTTCGTTGTCTTCGCTCACGCCCGGTCTTTCCAGTCAGCCACTACATCTTGTGGTGGACTGTAGCATCCGGTGCAAAAATGTGCAACGATTCAGGCGTTTGAAATAGATTTTAACTCGCTTAATAATTGTTAAATTACAGCAACTTAAAGCTTTTCGTGAATCAATTCATTTCGCCCGTACCGGCGCGCATCAACATGCCGTACAGATCACCGGGCTGATCGGGGTCGGCTACCATGTCGAGGGGGTCAAAAAAATCGTGATTTTGGAGTTGGTCGCGAAGGTACCTGAGGGCAGAAAAATCCTCGATTGCAAAGCCAACGCTGTCAAACAGGGTGATCTGACGCGCTGACGTTCGCCCCGGAGCATCATTTGTGATCACACGCCAGAATTCTGTAACTTTATGATCCGGTTCAAGCTGCTGAATCTCGCCTTCAACGCGGGTTTGTGGGGTGTATTCGACAAATATATCGGCGCGCGCCAGAATATCCCGGTGCAGTTCGGTCTTGCCCGGACAGTCGCCGCCGACCGCGTTGATATGTACGCCGCTTCCCACCATATTGTCGCTTAGAATGGTGGCGAATTGTTTGTCGGCGGTCACAGTCGTGATGATGTGCGCGCCTTCTATCGCCGCCTCGGCGCTGTCGCATATCGTGATGTCTAAACCGTTTTTATCTAGGTTATTCATCGCCTTGACAGATGCAGTTCTATCAATATCAAACAAACGCACCGCCGTGATCCCAACGATGTCCTGAAATGCCAGGATCTGAAATTCGCACTGCGCGCCGTTGCCGATGACCGCCATGGTACGGGCGTCGCGCGGCGCCAGCGTTTTGGCCACGAACGCCGATGTCGCCGCCGTGCGCAGCGCGGTCAGAATGGTCATTTCGCTTAGCAACACCGGATATCCCGAGTCGACCGATGACAGCACGCCAAAGGCGGTGACCGTCTGCAATCCGGCGCGTGTGTTGCTTGGGTGTCCGTTCACGTATTTGAATGCATATTCCACGCCGTCCGAAACCGGCATCAGCTCGATCACACCGGTGTCGGAATGGCTGGCAACGCGGGCGATTTTGTCAAACTGCGGCCAGCGGCGAAAATCGGCCTCGATATAGACGGCCAGATCGCGCAGCACCTGCGCAACCCCGATGTGCAAAACCAGTCGCATCATGTTGTCGACCGACACGAACGGCACGATATTCAGCGCTTTGACCACGTCAGAATCCCTTGGTTGGACGGTCGAGCACTTTGCGTCCCATCAAAGACGCGGTCAGGTCGACCAAAAGCTGCGCTGTGCGCCCGCGTTCGTCCAGAAACGGGTTGAGTTCCACCAGATCAAGCGAGGTGACCAGCCCGCTGTCGTGCAGTATTTCCATGATCAGATGCGCCTCGCGGAAGGTTGCGCCGCCGGGAACCGTGGTGCCAACAGCAGGCGCGATGGCGGGGTCAAGGAAATCTACATCCAGACTGACGTGCAGCAAGCCGTTGTTATCTTTGACCTTTGTCAAAAAAGCATTGAGCGGATCAATGATCCCGTGCTCGTCGATGGCGCGCATGTCATAAACCGCCATACCATTGACCGCCAGCACCGCCTGTTCGGCAGGGTCGACCGAACGGATGCCAAACATCGCCACGTTTGCGGGATCAATCGCCGACGCGAGGAGGGGAAAATCGCCAAATCCCTGCAGCCCGGTCACATAGGCCAGCGGTGTGCCGTGCAGATTGCCCGAGTCCGTAGTGTCGGGCGTGTGGCAGTCGGGATGCGCATCCAGCCAGAGCACGAATTGCGGGCGCTGCAGCGTGGCCGCCTGCGCGGCCACCCCGGCCAGTGTGCCCAGCGTCAGCGAATGGTCACCGCCCAAAAATATCGGCATACCCGCTTTGGCTGCGGATTGTGCGGCAGAACTCAGCGCCTGGGTCCATCCCACAGTCTGCGCCAGATTTTTGACGGCTTTGTTGCTATGTTTGGCGGTATTGGCGGCGCGCGGTGCCACGTCGCCCTTGTCGTCGACACGGTAACCCAAGTCGCGCAGCATGGCACCCAGCCCCGCTGTGCGCAGCGCCGCCGGACCCATCAGAGCGCCGGGCTGGCTGGCACCGCTTTCAACCGGAGCGCCGACCAGAATACAGGTTTGTTGGGTCATGGTGTGGCTCCTAATGGGTTCGCAGCCTGTAAAAGCAAAAAAATGCTTTGCTACCACCGAAAAAAATGCCCAATATTCCTGCTATATTATCCAATTTGCGTACGCATGAGATCATTATGGACAAAATAGACCAAAAACTTGTTACCGCGTTACGCCGCGATGGTCGTGCTGCCGTATCGCAATTATCCGCAGATATCGGCGTGACACGCGCCACAGTTCGCGCGCGGATGGACCGGTTGGCGGCGCGTGGTGACATCGTGGGGTATTCGGTGGTCATGCGCGACGATGTTGCCGATCATCCGGTGCGTGCGCTGATGATGATCGGAATCTCGGGGCGCGGAACCGACCAGATACTGCGGCGGCTGTCGGGCCTGCCTGCTGTGCAATCGGTGCACAGCACCAACGGCAAATGGGATTTAGTGGTTGATCTGGTCAGTCAGACATTGGTGGATCTTGACGCTGTTCTGGCGCAAATCCGACGCTTTGACGGCGTACAGACCAGCGAAACCAGTCTATTGTTGACGACGCGCAGACCGTTGCCGCCAAAACCGGCTTAAAACGGAATTTCGTCGTCCAGCCCCGCGGCGGCACCGGTATCGGGGGCGCTGTCAAATCCCCCGCTTTGTCCGTCGCCGTAACTATCGCCACCACCGGCAGTTTCACCGCGCGAACCCAGCATGGTCAATGTGCCGTCGAAACCCTGCAAAACCACCTCAGTCGAATAGCGGTCGGCACCCGATTGGTCCTGCCACTTCCGGGTCTGCAATTTACCTTCGATATAGACTTGCGAACCTTTGCGCAGATACTGTTCGGCCACGCGGACCAGCCCCTCTTGGAAAATCGCCACACGGTGCCATTCGGTTTTTTCGCGGTTTTCGCCGGTATTTTTGTCGCGCCAGCGTTCAGAAGTGGCAATCACCAGATTGCACACTTTGCCGCCGTTCTGAAAGGTGCGCACCTCGGGGTCGCGCCCCAGATTGCCCACGATAATAGCCTTGTTGACCGAGCCCGCCATGAATGCACCCCTTTTGGTTGCGAAATGTTAACCTTGGTCCTTAGAGCATCCCCAAGTGATGAAGAAAAGGTGAAATTTTAGACAGATTTTATGCGTTTTGATGTTGGGTCGCCCATTCGGATGCGCGGGTTGCCATTGCCCAAGATGGGTCGCGGCCATATCGGTTATGGCTTCAAACCAGTGCGTGTCCGCGTGCTGACCAGCTTTGTTCACTTCGTTGAATGTGATACGTCCGCGCGCGGAATTCAGTGAAAAAGGGTTGTCCAGACGCCAGCTAGACCCACGTACATTTCGGTCGCCACGCATATTTTGTGCCTGCCGAGTTCGCGATTGTCGCGGTCATTGCGGCATATTGTAAACTGCGGCCATGTGTTCAAGTGTCTGACAAGATTTGCTTAATGTAAAAGGAAACGTATAGGATCGCTAAACACGCATGGTATGGTTTGCGTTCAACAGGAATATGAAATGACATCGGACAGAATATTTTACTTTCTCGTCGTGCTCATCGTTCTTCAGGCGGCCTGCGCGGTATTTTTTGTAAGTGATGTTCTGCACGACGGGTTCGGTCAGGGGAGTTTGATCGCATTCACACCGCATCTGTGGATCGAAACAGTCGCCACAATGGGACTGGTGTTTGGCATAATATTTGAAACCAAATATCTGCTGGAAATAATGCGCCACGCCGCTTTGATGCGGCGCAATATCAAGGTGGCCACGGGCGCCTTGAATGATGTCATCAAGGACTATTTTCACGAATGGGAATTGACGCCGTCCGAAAGCGATGTCGCGCTGTTTACCATCAAAGGGATGACAAACGGCGAGATAGCGGACCTGCGCAATTCAAGCGAAGGTACGATCAAGGCACATCTCAATGCGGTTTTTCGAAAAGCCGGGGTGACAGGTCGCCATCAGTTGGTGTGCCTGCTTGTTGAGGACCTGCTGTCAGAGCCGCTGATCACGCCGCAATAATGGCGCGGCCACGCATGTGCAGTGCGGTGGTGATTCACCTGTATTTGTCCCTGTGGATAAGTCTGATATAAGGTCTTCAGTGATGGTGCCAGGGGCGAATCGATGATCGGTGGTCGCATTTTAGGAGCGGTTTTGGTTTTGGCCCTATACGGGCATGGACCCGGTGCTGCTTCGGGATTGACAAAGTCCAACCTGAAATTGCTGGACGGGCGTTTGGCCAAACAATACGAGGGGTCCAAGCGGTTGCTGCCGCAAAGCGACATCCCAAGATATCTTGGCGGATACACCGGCGAATACCTGCCCATGGCTGAAAAAATTGCCGCCGAAATGGGTGTGCCGGTTGATTTGTTTGCCCGTCTTATTCAGGCCGAAAGCAACTGGAATCCCAACGCTTTGTCGCCCGCCGGAGCGATCGGTCTGGCACAGCTGTTGCCGGAAACCGCAAAAAAACTGGGCGTCGACCCATTTGATCCCGAGGATAATCTGCGCGGCGGTGCGCTTTATCTCAAACAGCAATTCATGCGGTTCCGAAGCTGGAAACTGGCGCTGGCGGCCTATAACGCCGGGCCCGAAGCGGTGGAAGAATACGACGACGTCCCGCCGTTTCCGGAAACGCAGGCCTATGTGCTGGCCATCATGGGAGGCTAAGCTTCGAGCGCGCCACCGGCCGCTTTCCACTGGGCAATCGAGCCGATATTTTGGACGTCTGAATAGCCCAGTTCGGCCAGTGTTTTCACCGCCATCGCTGCGCGCGCTCCGCTGGCGCAATAGATCAATATAGGTGCATCCGGATTGAGATCGGCATGTTTGTCGGGGTGGCGCGGATCAGCCATCGTTTTCAACGATAAAAGGGGAATATGCACCGCACCGCTGGCTTTGCCTCCAGCCTCTACTTCTTTGTTTTCGCGCACATCAAGCAGAACAGCCGCACCGTCCGCGACTTTGGCAATGGCGTCGACCATGGCTATCGACGGGGCACTTCCGCCAAATAATTTTGCAAAAGAAAAGCTCATGTCACGGGCCACCTTGGCTGGAAAAGACGTCACGGTGACGTGAATATATTCCATTTAGAGAATATATCAAGCCCGCCACCGGATATTCATCTTTTGTTCTTTTTTGGGCTTGGAATAGCAGACTTGATCCACTACCTGTTATCTTCAGGGGTGGAGCCGGCATATGAGCGATTTGAAATTCATCGAGATCCGGGGCGCGCGCGAGCATAACCTCAAATCGATCGACGTGAATATACCGCGCGACCAGCTGGTCGTCATCACCGGGCTGTCTGGCTCGGGCAAGTCGTCGCTGGCGTTTGACACGATCTACGCCGAGGGGCAGCGCAGATACGTTGAATCATTGTCGGCCTATGCACGGCAGTTTCTGGACATGATGCAAAAGCCCGATCTGGATCATATTTCGGGTTTGTCGCCGGCCATTTCGATCGAGCAGAAAACCACCAGCAAAAACCCGCGCTCCACCGTTGGTACGGTCACAGAGATATACGACTATCTGCGCCTGCTGTTTGCCCGCGCCGGCACGCCGTATTCCCCCGCCACCGGGTTGCCGATCGAAGCGCAACAGGTCAGCGAGATGGTGGATCGGATCATGGCCATGGACGCAGGGGTCCGCGCCTACCTTCTGGCCCCGATCGTGCGCGACCGAAAAGGCGAATACCGCAAGGAATTCATGGACTTGCAAAAACAGGGGTTTCAACGGGTCAAGGTTGACGGTGCGTTTTACGACCTTGAAGACGCGCCGAAACTGGATAAAAAATTCCGCCACGATATCGACGTGGTGGTCGATAGGATCGTTATCCGCGATGGGCTTGAAACCCGTTTGGCCGATAGTCTGCGGACTGCGCTTAATCTGGCGGACGGCATCGTCTATCTTGAAACTGTCGCTGACGTTCCCGAAAGCATTACTTTTTCTGAAAATTTTGCCTGCCCGGTCAGTGGTTTCACCATCCCCGAAATCGAGCCACGTCTGTTTTCGTTCAACGCACCATTCGGGGCCTGTCCCGATTGCGACGGTCTGGGGGTCGAGCTGTTTTTTGACGAAAATCTCGTGGTGCCCGATAAATCGCTGTCGCTCTATAACGGGGCGCTGGCCCCGTGGCGCAAAGGGAAGTCACCCTATTTTTTACAAACGATTGAGGCGATAGCGCGGCACTACGAATTCGAGCGCGACCTGCCGTGGACCGACCTGCCGCGCTACGTCAAACAGGTCATGCTTTATGGTTCGGGTGAGGATGAAATCCTATTTCGTTACGACGAAGGCGGACGGGTTTACGAGGTGCGCCGCGCCTTTGAAGGCGTGATTCCCAATATGGAACGCCGCTACCGTGAAACCGACAGCAACTGGATTCGAGAGGAATTCGAGCGTTATCAGAACAACCGCGGCTGCGGCACCTGCGAGGGGTACCGTCTGCGCCCCGAGGCTTTGGCGGTAAAAATTGGTCCTGCCGGAGGCGGGCAGGAAAAACTGCTGCACGCCGGGCAGGTGGTACAGATGTCGATCAAGGCGGCGCTTGACTGGGTCGACGCCGTACCTGCCGCGCTGAGCGCGCAAAAAAACGAAATCGCCCGTGCCATTTTGAAAGAAATTCGCGAACGTCTTGGATTTTTGGTTAATGTAGGTCTTGATTACCTGACATTGTCGCGCAATTCCGGCACGTTAAGCGGTGGCGAAAGCCAACGCATCCGGCTGGCCAGCCAGATCGGTTCGGGGCTGACCGGCGTGCTTTATGTGCTCGACGAGCCGTCGATTGGATTGCATCAGCGCGACAATGGGCGGCTTTTGGAAACCCTGAAAAACCTCAGGGATCAGGGCAATACCGTCATCGTCGTCGAACACGACGAAGAGGCAATTCGCACCGCTGATTTCGTGCTTGATATCGGACCGGGTGCCGGGGCCCATGGCGGGGAAATAATCGCGCAGGGCACGCCCGAGACTATTGCTGCCGCGCGTGACTCTATTACCGGTCAGTACCTGACAGGCAGTCGCGAGGTGCCAATTCCCGACGAGCGGCGGCAAGGCACGGGGAAATTTGTGCGCGTCGAAGGCGCGCGCGGCAATAATCTGAAAGATATGACGGCGGACTTTCCCTTGGGCACGCTGACCTGCATCACCGGTGTATCGGGCGGTGGAAAATCAACGCTGACGATTGAAACCCTGTTCAAAACCGCCAGTATGCGGCTCAATGGCGCGCGGCAGGTGCCTGCGCCCTGCGACGCCATTACCGGACTTGAACATCTGGACAAGGTCATCGACATCGACCAGCGCCCCATTGGCCGTACGCCGCGGTCAAATCCAGCAACCTATACCGGCGCTTTCACGCCGATCCGCGACTGGTTCGCCGGTCTGCCCGAAGCCAAGACGCGCGGCTATAAACCCGGGCGGTTCAGTTTTAATGTCAAAGGCGGGCGTTGCGAGGCGTGTCAGGGCGACGGCGTGATCAAAATTGAGATGCATTTTCTGCCGGACGTTTACGTGACGTGCGAAAGCTGCAAAGGCAAACGCTACAACCGCGAAACGCTGGAAATTCTGTTCAAAGGCAAAAGCATCGCAGATATTCTGGACATGACGGTTGAAGACGCCGAAGCCTTTTTTCAGGCAGTACCTGCCATTCGCGATAAAATGACGGCGCTGATGCGCGTTGGTCTGGGTTATATCAAAGTCGGACAACAGGCGACGACCCTGTCGGGTGGTGAAGCGCAGCGCGTGAAACTATCAAAGGAACTGGCCAAACGTTCCACCGGTCGCACGCTTTATATACTGGACGAACCGACAACGGGGTTGCATTTTGAAGACGTGCGCAAGCTGCTGGAAGTGCTGCACGAACTTGTCGATCAGGGTAACACAGTGATCGTGATCGAACACAATCTCGACGTGGTTAAAACCGCCGACCATGTCATTGATATCGGTCCCGAAGGTGGGGACAAAGGCGGGCGGATCATCGCCACCGGCACGCCTGAAGCGGTGGCGCGGAACGCAAAAAGTTATACCGGGCAATATCTTAAGGGCATTCTCAACGGCCAGCGGGTGGCGGCGGAATAAGGGATTTTGAGTATTTTTGGAACACTGAAAGTCAGACGCTCATAAAGAGACCAAAAGGAAACAGAATGACAGATTTTCCACCACAATTGCCGCACGACGAACTGACCGAAGTTTTTCCGGATGTGTTTTTTGTCCAGGGACAGATAAAAGTTGATTTTGGCGAAAATACTGTCTCGTTTTCCCGCACCATGACTGTGATCAGGGACGGCGACGGGCTGACGCTGTTTAACACGCTGCGGCTTAATGCGGCGGGGCTGGAGTATCTGGAGTCCCTGGGAAAAGTCACCAATGTTGTTAGGCTGGGGGCGTTTCACGGGCGTGACGATGCGTTTTATATGGATCGTTACAAAGCGGACATGTGGGCGCTGGAGGGGACCGACCACCAGCGCGGTGTCACCACGGACAAAGCGCTTGTTGCCGGTGAAAACGGACCTTGCAGTGACGGAACTGTGTTTTCGTTTGAGACCGCAACAGCGCCGGAATCCATTTATCACCTGGCAAGACACGGCGGCATTGTGCTGAGCTGCGACAGTTTTCAAAACATGCTGCAGCCGGACCGGTTTTTTGACGCGCCCACGATCAAACTGATGACCGAAAGCGGTTTTTTCAATCCGGCGAATATCGGGCCGGGCTGGATTAAACGCTGCGCGCCGCAACACAGTGATTTCAAGCGGTTGTTGGAAATGGAATTTCAGCACCTGATCAGCGCCCACGGCGCGCCGCTGAAAAACGATGCGCATCCCGCCATGAACAGGTCGATCGAGCGCCGGTTCAAACCGGAGTCCTGATCGCGAAAGGCCATCGCGCCCGCGCATGATATTTGCGTTACGCAGGTGATTCACATCCGGTGATTAATGCGGTAGACATACCCCAGAGCATTTCGGACATTCGGGACCGGGTGTTATAGCGGCGTATTTGTCGTGCAATTTCGGAGAGACCGCGCTTGACCAAAAAAAACTTCAGAAAGCTGCTGGTGCTGGCGATTGTGCTGGGGCCGTTGTTTTTGTTTTTTCCCTATTTCATGGGGGCTTATGTGGTATTGGGGCTGATCGATCTGTCGCGGCACGGACGTCTAAACCGTGATCTGGTAGCACAGTATTTCACCGGCAACGGTGTGCTGACCTGGTTGCTGTCACCGCTGAATCTGTTGTTTGATTTGCTGAGCTTTCGCCGCCCGTACCGGCTTTATATGAAAGACTTTCCCGAACAGCAGAGGGCGGAAATTCAGCAGGTGCTGGATATGTTCGAGGCTAAAAAGGACCGGATCACCACCGATCTGAGGGCGCAGATGAAAGGCAAGCGCCGTGGCATGCTGTTTTACAAATGGTACGGCGAGAACGTCGACAACTCGGTTCCCGAATTCAACGCAGATTTCAAATATGTCAAAACTATCGGCGTTTCGGTGTTCAACAGCCGTGAATCAACCTCGGTGCATTTCGGGCCAATCCGTCTGACCGTCCGGTTGCTTTACAATCTGACGCCGCGCAAGACCGAGAAGATATTCATCGAAGTGAACGACCAAAAGCACTATTGGCATGATGACCCGCTGTTTATCTTTGACGACACGATCCGGCACCGGTCCGTGAACGAAGAGGACGGCGAACGCTACTGCGTATTCGTTGACGTTTTGCGCCCGTCGTCTTTTCTGGCGTTGCAGGGCGTGCTGCTGAAAGCCGTTCATATGGCGCTGCACGGTATCAACCGGATATTCTACAAAAACTGGGATATGCTGGCAAAATAGATCCTGCTGCCCCGTATGAAGGGGGCAGCAAGATTATTTGGAGTCAGACTTTTGGCGCGGTGCGCAGACCCAATATCGTGTAGAGGAGGCACGACGAAATCATCGCGGTGGCCAACAAAATGACGCCAACGACGGGCAGAACCCAGCCAAAGCTAAGCGTCGGAAACACAAAATAGGCGGCGATCAGCGCCAGACCTGCGATCACCCGCAGCACGCGGTCCGCCGCGCCGATATTTTTCTTGAACATGGTCAATCCTTTCGGTTTATCCCCGGGGGGGAGTAGCAATGGGCGGCTTTTGACCGATTGGCGTCGCTTTGTCTGTGATTTAGTCACGTTCAGGGCTTTTTTGCTTTTCAGCACAGACGCCGCAGGGCCGTTTTGTCCAAAATGCGTACAAGACCGCGTTCGCGCGTCACCAGACCCTGATTGACAAACCCGTTCAACTGGCGTGACACCACTTCGCGCGCGGTACCGATTTGCGTGGCAAGCTCTTGATGGGTGGTAGCCACCGTGTCTCCTTCCAGGCGCGCCAACAGGGCTGCCGCCAAGCGGCTTTCGACCCGGACAAAGGCCACTTGCTCGATCAATTGCATCATCGCCTGCATCCGGTTGGCAAAGGCACTGAACACAAAGTCACGAAATGGCGGGGCGCGGTTCAGAAGTTGCTGAAACAGATCGCGCGGGATCAGCGCCACTTCGACCGAAGTGTCACAGACCGCCAGCGCGGAGTAATCCACGCCGCCCAGAATGCCCAGTGTCGACTGCACACAGGTCTGCCCCGGTTCAATATCGTAAAGCTGAATATCACGTCCCGCAGGCCCGCTTAGCACCACGCTGATACGCCCGCGCAGAACGATGGCAAATCCGCGTACTGCATCACCCGGTTGGAAAACGACCGCTCCCTTGGACAGATTTTGTGCCGGCACAGCCGACAACATCCGGCGTGCGCTTGGTTCCAGCAAAGATGCCAGCGCGCTTTTATCGATCCAATGCGTCACAAATCGTCTCCTACAATCAAAATCCCTGATGCGCGTCATTGTTCTTAAAATACTCGCGCGCGCGAAAAATGAGCGCAGCCCAACAAAACCAAACCGCTGGTCGGTATTTTGACAGGGGTGTTTCCTTAATTGTGCCCCATGTTTTCAAATCTTGGCAGCATGGCCGAGAAGTCGCTGCCGCTGCCGCCTTCGTGTTCGACAAATTGCGCATAAAGCTCGGTGGCGCGCTGTCCGATGGGTGTGGCCGCGTCCACGGATTGCGCGGCCTGTTGCGACAGACGCAAATCCTTGAGCATCAAATCCGCGGCGAAACCGGGTTGATAGCTATTGTCCGCCGGGCTGACCGGCCCCACGCCCGGCGCCGGGCAATAAGCGTTCATGGTCCACGAATAGCCGCTCGACGTGCTGACAACATCAAACATTTTCTGCCGGTCCAGCCCCAGCTTATCGGCCAGCGCAAAGGCCTCGCAGGTCACGATCATCGTGGCCCCAAGGATCATGTTATTGCAAATCTTTGCCGATTGCCCGGCGCCGCTTGCCCCACAATGCACCGCTTTTTGCCCCATGATGTCAAACAGCGGAGCGACGGCTTTGAAACCGGCGTCTGTACCACCGGCCATAAAGGTCAGTGTGCCCGCTACTGCCCCGACCACGCCGCCCGACACCGGCGCATCGACCGCCATTATTCCGGCTTCCACTGCCGAAGAGGCCACCGCGCGGGCGCTGTCCACATCCACCGTCGAGCAATCGACAAAAACCGTACCCTTCGCCATAACGGGCACGATTTCAGCCGCCACGGCGCGCAGGATATCGCCGTTGGGCAGCATGGTGATGACCACGTCGAGCGCCTGTGCTGCTGCGGCCGCGCTTTGGGCACCGGTTACGCCGTCAGGGCAGGGGGCGACCACATCGAAACCGGTCACATTGTGCCCCGCCGCCGCCAGATTAGCCGCCATCGGCGCACCCATGTTGCCCAGTCCGATAAACCCGATATTCATGCTAATTCCTTCCAAGTTTCAGTTTTTTGTCCCCCATGGGCATCAGCATATTGGCCACGTCCATGGCGCTGACTGCCGTGATATCGCTGTGCCGCCAGTTTGGCGTTCGGTCCTTGTCGATGATCGCGGCGCGAATACCTTCCAGAAAATCACCCGATTCCATGGACCGGCTGACAAAGCGGTACTCCAGCTCGAGCGCCGTTTCAATCGTGGCCGCACCGCGCAGGCGGTGGGTCATTTCCACAGCCGCAGCCATGGACAGGGGCGCGTTGCGATGCAGCGCCTTGAGCGCCGCACGGGCGAACCCGGTCTCGGCGTGGCACAGATTGTTGTGAATATCGCGCAAGGTTTCGCCCGCGAACAGGTCGTCAATTTCGGGCCGGTCTGCCGCAAGAGTGCCTTTTGGTGATGGTTGCGCCGCCGCGTCGATAGCCCCCCAGTCGCCGGTGGCTGCTAACGCTTTAATCAAGCCGGGCCACTGGTCTTCGGGGATATAATAATCCGCAAAACCCGCGTAAATCGCGTCGCCTGCGTTCATGCGGGTGCCGGTGCTGCCCAGATATTCGCCCAGACGCCCGGGCGCCTGCGCCAGCAACAAAGACCCGCCCACGTCGGGCACCAGCCCGATTCCACACTCGGGCATGGCGATTTGCGACGTGTCGCAAACGATCCGGTGTGACCCGTGACACGATACCCCGACGCCTCCGCCCATGGTAAAGCCCTGCATGAAGGCGACGTAAGGTTTGGGAAAATTCGCCAGCTTGGCGTTCATACGGTACTCGTCGCGCCAAAACTTGCGACCAAACGCAAAGTCGCCACGCATACCGCTGGCATACATCTCGGTGATATCGCCCCCGGCGCAAAACGCCCTATCCCCGTGCGCGTTGATTACGATCATGGCTACATCATCGTCATCGACCCATAAATCAAGCGCCGCCTCGATCTCTATACACATCCCGTAAGTCAGCGCGTTCAGCGCCTTGGGCCGGTTCAGCGTGATCTGACCGATACGCCCCCGTTTGCGAATATGAATATCATCCATCAGCCACGACCGGCCAGCAACGTGCGGGCGACGATGACGCGCATGATTTCATTGGTGCCCTCCAAAATCTGGTGCACACGCAGATCGCGCACGATTTTTTCAATGCCGTAATCGGCCAGATAACCATAGCCACCATGCAGTTGCAGGCAGTCGTTAGCCACGTCAAACGCCACGTCGGTGACAAACCGCTTGGCCATGGCGCAAAACTTGGTCGCATCAGGTGCGCCGGTATCAAGCTTCCACGCCGCCTGGCGCAAAAATATGCGCGCGGCCTGCAAATCGGTTTCCATATCCGCCAGCTTGAATTGCAACGCCTGAAACTGGTCAATGGTTTTACCAAAGGCGCGGCGCTCTCCCACGTAGGTCAATGTAGCGTCCAAAGCCGCTTGCGCACCGCCCAAAGCCCCCGCCGAAATATTCAACCGCCCGCCGTCAAGCCCGGCCATGGCGTAGGCAAAGCCGCGGCCTTCTTCGCCAATCAAATTCCCGCCTGGAATACAACAATCGTCAAATTGCACCTGCGCGGTGGGTTGCGCCAGCCAGCCCATTTTTTGCTCGGGTGCCCCGAACGACAGCCCTGCTGTGCCGTCTTCAACGATCACGGTGGAAATCCCCTTGGGTCCGTCGTCACCGGTGCGGCACATCACGACGTAAGCATCGGAATAGCCGCCGCCTGAAATAAACGCTTTGGTGCCGTTCAACGTGTAACCGGCGTTGGTGCGCGCCGCTCGGGTTTTCAGCGCCGCCGCGTCCGAGCCCGAGCCGGGTTCGGTCAGGCAGTAAGACACCACAGTGTCCATGCTGCACAGGCGCGGCAGCCAGTCGGATTTGAAATCATGGCTTGCGAATTTATCGATCATGCCCGCGCACATATTGTGGATCGATAAAAAAGATCCCACGGCGGGGCAGGCCATGGCCAGAGCTTCGAAAACCAAAGTGGCGTCGAGCCGCGTCAGATTGGAACCGCCATAGTTTTCCGACACATAAATCCCGCCAAGCCCCAGAGCGCCAAGCTTGGGCCACAGCGATTTGGGCATGGTGCCGTCAGTTTCCCAGTCGCGGGCATTGGGGGCGATATTGTCCTGCCCAAAGGCGTAAGCCATATCGAAAATGGCGTTTTGTTCGTCGCTGAGGGCAAAATCCATGCGGCTCTCCAAAGCAGGTAAAGGGCGCGGTCTAAGCACTACATTCACCCGCATGGCATGTGTTTTGCAAGGCAATATTGGTGCCAGTCACTTTGCCGGACTACTGTGAAATAATGCGGTCGATTTCCTTAAAAAGCCACAATTATTGACCAGTAGTTGCGTTGAGCGAAAATGTACGTCGCAGAGTTACAGAAAGTGAGTCCATGCTGATCGCGACCGATTTTAGATCACCCCTTGATGCGGGCTATACGCTGACGCAGGGACACGGCGATTTATTTGCGGCGACCGGGCGCTACCACATCGGGCAGGACTGGGCCAATGGGTCGTCGGGCGGGCAGGTTTCCGCGATCGCCAACGGTGTCGTGGTTTATTCGGGATATCACACAAACCGTGACGGCAGCCCCGGTTACGGCAACCTGATCGCCATTCAGCATACTTTGCCCGATGGTAGCGTCGTGACGTCGTTTTACGCGCATTTGAAATCGCGCAGCGTAAAGGTCGGTGACGAAGTGCGCATCGGCGATCCCATCGGCAAGGTGGGCAATACCGGCTATTCGACGGGTCCGCATTTGCATTTCGCCATTTATATGGGGGTGGATGCCGACGGCATCCCTCTGGGGTCCAGCAGCATCCCCGACCCGGACCCGCACAGCAGCTGGGTCGATCCCTCCTGGTTTATTGCCACCTTTGCCAGCGACGGCAATCAAGCGCCCGTAGTCAGCGGCGCCGCGGTGCAGGACATCGTCACCGGGCAATCCATCAGCGGCGCAACTTTCGTGGACGTGACCGATCCCGACGGCGCGGGAGATATCGATTTTGTCAGGTTTTGGGATGCCACAGCGGGCACTGACGGCGGCTACTGGACCTTTGACGGGGTCAGGCTGAGCGGCCAGTCATATTACGATGTGGCGCTGGCTGATCTGGGGCGTATCGCCTATGTCGGTGGGGCCAGTGGCGGCAGCAATCAGATCGTAGTCGAGGCATTTGATCTGGCCGGCGCGCACGCGCAAATCACCATTACCATCAACATCACACCGGCCCCGGCGCCGGTCTTTACCGCCGGTAACGATCATTTCGATCTGGCGACGGCGGGCACCTATCATGCGCTGGCGGGCAACGACCGGATCACCGGCAGTTCAGGGGACGACGTTATTTTCGGCCAGTCGGGCCGCGATGTCCTGCGTGGGTCATACGGAGATGACGTGCTGAACGGAGGCGGCGGGCGCGACGTTCTGAAAGGCGGCGCAGGCGACGATCACCTGATTGGTGGTCGTGGGCACGACAAACTGATTGGCGGCGGCGGCGCGGATGATCTGATTGGCGGTCGCGGGCGGGACACGCTGATTGGCGGCGGCGGGGCAGACCGGTTCATTTTTCGCAACGGCGACGGGCGCGACCGCGTCATGGATTTTGTGGACGACGTCGACACGTTGGTGTTATCCGACACGCTGTGGGGTGGCGGCAAAACCGTGGCGCAGGTTATCGACCAGTACGCCAGCGTAGTGAACGGCGACGTGGTGTTCGACTTTGGCGGTGGCGACGTGCTGGTCCTCAAAGGCATCGGCGATACAGCCGTTCTGCTGGACGATCTGGTGATCGTGTAAGCACCTGCCAAGATCGACGTTCCAGTCCCTGATCTCCCCGAACGGGCGGTAGGTTGAACGTTTCGTCAAGCCTCCGGCGGCATCGGTGACGGTGCGCTCAAAGACGGTCAACTGATCAACGTGGGGTCAAAGCACCGCTTACGCACTAGCTCAGCTAGTAGAGCAATCACTTCGCAAGCAATGGGTCAGGGGGTCGAGTCCGTCGTGCGGCACAACCACAAATGGGTTATCAGGTATCTGTCTTTAGGGCCTGTTTCGCTGCATCAATCCAGTCTTGTTTTCGGAGGGTTCGGTTTTGAAGGATTTCGACGTGGCCAAGTTCGTTTCCTAACATATTTCCGATGTAGCCCTTTTGAAATACAACTTCAGAGTTCTTAAGCCATGGATTCAAATATATTTTTCGGAGGCTCGAGGCTGAAAATTCAAACTTATCTAATGCCATGTGCTCCGCCGGCTTTACTCTTAAGACACGAAACTCATCCTCATCTCGATATTGTTTCCTCTTTGCAAATGGAACGTATTTTGGTTCGAGCTTACACAATTCACTTGGCAGCTTGTATTGGACGTTGTTTGCGACAAGAGATTGATTTTTTTGGATGTCTGCCAGCAAGCCCACCTTATCAAACCACAAGCATACTCCGTTCTCGCGTTCGCCAAAAATATCCCAGAAATGAAATCGATCCGGCGCCATCGTCAAGCAATTGACCCGTACAACAAAACCTCCTGAAGCTTTTGAATAGAGTTGGATCAGTTCGCTATCGTTTTTGTCATCCCAGCCTTCCGGCGCGCCAAGATGAAGTTGCCGGTTTTCTAGCATTGGCTGTAAATGTCGGAGTTTTGTATATTTTTTCAGCCAGTTAGCGGTTATTATTGCCATTGGAATCTCCGAGTTTTCCAAATGTACCACATCCAAATCAATCAAACATCACTACACCCAGCGAACCTTGTAACATCCTTGTAACGCAAAATCGCGACCGCGAATAACGCTGAGTTATCAACCCGGTTACAATTTTCCCCCACGTCTTTGTAATCAGTAGGTCCGCGGTTCGAGTCCGTGTGGGGGCACCATTTTACGCAATAACCTGCCTCAAATTTTTCGAACAATTTGGAACGGCGTCAGAACTACTTTGTTTGGGTTCCTTCCCG
>Ga0114932_10000183_pt1 | contig 72489 bp, 59 predicted proteins | sample 2SBtaG_2_FD_87286 | JGI IMG/M metagenome (GOLD analysis project Ga0114932, IMG submission 87286) | Deep subsurface microbial communities from Kolumbo volcano to uncover new lineages of life (NeLLi) - 2SBTROV12_ACTIVE470 metaG | ecosystem: Environmental > Aquatic > Marine > Volcanic ...
GGCCCAGGGTGCCGGACGGGCGGTGCTCTCGGCCGATCCCATCCGCGTCGACGCGGTGAGCGAGCTCTCCGAAGGCCTGGTCAGCGGCTACCCGAACCGGGTGTACCTGCGCGCCTCCACCCCCGATGGACGCCCGCTGGCGAACCGGGACCTCATGGTCAAGCGCGCGTGGGATCCGCGCGACCCGGGAGAGGTCGCCCGCACGGACGCCAGCGGGGTGGCCGAGCTGGTCCTCGACCCCGGCGAGCCGGTCACGGTGGTCATCCCACCGAAGCCCTACCGCGCGCCCCCGCGGTCGGAGCAGGTGGCCTTCTCCCTCACGGAGACCACCGAGCACGTCGCCGCAAGGCAACTGGCGGTCCAGGAGCGCCGCCGCCTCGAGGAGCTCACGGTTCGCCTGCACGAGCGCTGCGCTCCCCTGGTGCTGCGTTCGGAGAACGTGACCCTGCTGCTGAGCGTGAAAGGCGGACGCATCTCCGAGGCCGTGGGGCGCGTCGACCCGGTGGGTCGCTGCATGAGCGCCTCGCTCGTCGGCCAGCCGCTCGGGTCCGGGAGGCGGGAGCTCGCGGTGAGCTGGTCCCTGCGCTCCCAGAACGTCCCGCGGCTGGCGCTGGAGAGGAGCTTCGGCGCTCCGGACTTCGACGGCTTGCTCCAGGACGCCACCGCCTACGCCACGCACTGTGCCGTCGAGGGCGGACCCGTGTGGCGCTCCGTCAGCCCGGTCACCGGTAGGACCGAGCTGCCATGGACCTTGCGCCTGGCCTCGACCCCCGGTCGCGCCGACGTGGCCGTGGAGCTGCTCCCCCGCGACGGCGAAGCCGTGCCGAGCTGCCTCACCCGGACCTTCGCAGGGCTGCACCTCGACGAAGCGGCCGAGCGGCGAGAGATCGCGCTCTTCGATCTCGTGCTGGTGCCGCCGACGTCCAACGAGGGCGTGCGGCCGCAGGCCACGACCCGTCTGGGCTACGAGCTGGTCGTGGGCATGGACGAGGTCGGCGAGACGCGGCTGAACCTCTGGCCCGGCGAGGTCCCTCCCTTGCGGCTTCGCCCATCCAAGGTCGTGCTCGAGCCGGGTGAGGCCCTGGCGGTGAAGCTGCTCCGTGGTCCGAGCTACACCGGCGGCCTGCCGGACACCCTCTACGTGCGGCACGCGGGCGCGGTGATCGCCGAGATCGAGCGCGAGGACACCGCGAGTGACGTGGACGTGTCGCTGCCGGAGGCCGTGGAGGGCTTCGTGGTGCTGGAGGCTGGGGGCGCGCAGTCCATCGTCTACGTCCAGCCGGTGGCGTCTCTGGAGATGGAGCTCGCATGGGAGGGCGAAGAACGGCCCGGCGCTGCGGGATCCGTCACCGTGCACACCAGCAGCCAGGCCGTCGTGTCCCTGGTGGGCGTGGACCGGACCCTGCAAGCGCTGGCGCCGCTCACGGCCGCCGACGAGCTGGCCCGGCAGCAGGTCGCCGCCTCCAGCAGCTCCCCGGCCTTCGGCAGCCTCGACGCGGTCGCCCTCGCCATGGGCACCATCGAGGGGGTCAACGCGGCCCGCGCCGCGGTGCTCCGCGTCGACGACGCGGGCGCCCCGGAGGCGAGGTCCACCCGGATCGAGTCCAGCGGGCAGACGGCGTACCTGCCCGACGCCGAGATCTTCGAGGCCTTCTTCCAGGTGTTGGCCACCGTGAGGCAGGGCGTGCGTGCGTGGGAGGCCAGCGCCGACGGCGCCGAGCTGCTCACCAACGAACGGCTCGAGGGACTGTGGAACGAGGCGGTCCGAGAGGGCGACGTGCGCGACCCGTGGGACCGGCCCCTGGCGCTCGCTACCCTGCCTGAAGACCTGCTGGGCCGCCTGGATCCGCGCGTCCTGGCGGCCGATGCTACGCGCCTCCCAGAAGATGTGGTGGATTGGGTGAGCTGGGCCCGCTGGAGGAAGCCATGATCGCGTGGGTGCTCGCCTGCAGTGTCGGCTCGGAGGCGGACTTCAAGCTCGCGACGGGCTCGGCCCCTCCCGCGGAGCCCGAGCCCGAGATGGTCGCGATGGAGGAGGAAGCGATCGCAGACGACGAGGACCAGGGCTTCCGGGCGAAGCGGAACGAGGGGCTGGCGAAGAGCAGCCCGAGGCCCGCGTCGGCACCGCCACCGCCACCGGGGTCGGGCCGCGCGGCCCCCGACGACGATGCGGCGCCCGCCACCCGCTCGTGGTTCCCCGAGACCTTCCTCTGGGCGCCGGCGGTGGTCACCGACGGGGACGGACGCGCGGCGGTCCCAGCGGTGCTCCCGGACTCGCTCACCACGTGGCGCGTGCTCGGCCTGGCGGCCAGCGCGGAAGGTGCCCAGAGCGGCGCCACCCTCGAGATCGCCTCCAGCTTGGACATCTACGCCGACCCCGTCGCTCCAGACCGTCTGCGTGTGGGCGATCGCGTCCAGGTCCCGGTCCGCCTCGTGAACACCACGCCGGAGGCGCTCGGCGCCACGTGGCGCGCGAGCGGCCGCGGGCTGCAGGCAGCGGGAGGCGGCGACGTGGCGGTGCCCGCCGGCGGGACCCGCGTGGTGTGGTTCGACCTCCAGGCCGCCGCACCGGGCGCCGGCACTCTACGCGTGGCGCTCGAGGGGCACGACGCCGTCGAGGAGACGCTCTCGGTCACGCCGCGCGGCATGCCCGACCACCAGCTCCGGCGCGGCGTGCTCGGGAGCGGCGAACCGCTCGAGCTCTCGGCGCCCGACAACGCCACCTTCGCCCGCGCGCGGCTGGTGTTGTTCCCGGGCCCGCTGGGCGTGCTGCGCCACGCCCTCGACGCCCGGGCCGGCGGGACCGTGGCGTACGCGCTGGGAACGCGGGGGCCGGCCCTGCTGGAGGCGCTGGGGGCCTCGGTGGACACCGATCGCCGCGAACACCTGCGACGGCTGGAGCTGGTCGGGATCCAGGAGCTCACCGCCACGGCCTCGAGCGGCAGCCTGTCGGCCCGCATCGCGGCCCTCGAAGCGCTCGACGGTGGGCAGCCCGGCCGCGTCGCCGAGGCGCTGTCGGTCGGGGTCCGCGAGCTGGTCCTGGCGGAGCAGCTTCCGGACGGGTCCTGGCGCGGGGCGGAGACCCTGCAAGGGAGCCTGGTCCTCGCTGCAGCCGCTACGCGAGCGGTGCGGCGGCCGGAAGCCACCGCCGCCGCCGCCTCGTTCTTCGAGCGCCAGGGCGGATGGCTGCTCCACGACGACACGGGCGACGCGTACACGGCCGCACAGGTGCTTCGCTCCGGCGCGGTCGACGGGCAGCTCGCCGACGACCTGCGCGCCCGGGTCGCGGCCGACCTGGACCGTTCCGGCGATCTCGTCCAGATCCGGCTGCCCCCCGGTGTGGTCGGTCCCGATGGGCGAAGCGTGAGCCCACGCGATGCCTTGGCGTCCGCGGCCCTCGTGGTGGACGACGAGTCCACGCGCGCCGAGCTCCTCGCGGCGCTCATCGCCAGCTACGACCCGGCCGCGGGGCTCGGCCCGCCCCACGAGGCGCTCGCCGTGCTCGACGCCCTCGGGCTCGCGGGAAGCGCCGCGCGGCCCGACACGATCGCCGTGGCCCTCAAGATCGACGGCGAGATCGCCACCCGTCACGAGCTGCGCGGTGATGCGGTCGCCGAGGTGGCGGTGTTGGAGGCCGAGGTGCCGCTCAGCGGGAGCCACCGCTACGAGGTGGTGTCCGACGCCACGTGGCCCGGGCTCGGCTGGCAGCTGGAGCTGCAGGCATGGACACCGTGGGACGCCCCACCGGAAGACGGCGTGCAGCTCGAGGTCGAGCGCGAGGCCCTGACCGCCGGCAAGCCCTCGCAGGTACGGCTCTGGGTCAGCGGCGCACCGAACAGCCTGGTGTCCTTGCGGGAGGAGCTCCCCGCCGGCCTCGACGTGGTCGGCAACATCGACGGCGTGGTGCGCTCGAACACGACCGACGGCGCGTGGACCGGCCAGGTCCAGCTCGACGGCTCGGGACTGGCCGAGCTCGGCTACCGCGTGGGCGGGGCCCTCGCGGGGGAGCTGTGGTCCGGAGGGTTCACGGCGATGCAGGACGGCGAGCTCTCGGGCTGGCTGCCGCCCGAGGCGTTCACCGTGGCGCGCACGCGGCCCCGAGCCTCGACGTCGCGGTAGCGTTCGTCCATCGAGCCCTTCTCTCCTGGACTCCGCGATGCAGGCCCCCAGCGGGGTCTGCTCGCTGTGCTGGGTTTCGCGGGCTTGTTCTGGGCGCTGCTCTACCTGCTGCCGGCGCTCGTCGCGCCCTTGCAAGGCACCGGCGATCTCCACGTGGGCGCGCTCGAGATCTGGCGCCGGCAGTGGCTGGTGCACGGCCACCCCTTGCGCACCAGCTGGCTCTGGGGAGGCGGATCGCTCTTCTCCGGCATGGCACCCCAGGCTCCGTGGACACCGAGCGCGCTCGCGTCCCTCCTGGTGGGTGCGCGGGTGGCCGCTCTCGCCTGGGCCTGGCTGCAACTCAGCCTGGCCGCCGCGTTCGCCTACGGCTGGCTGCGTGCGACCGGCATGGATCACCGAGGGGCGGCGCTGGCCGGCTTGTTGGGCACGTGCGCCCTCGGCCCCCTGGCTCACGCGCTCCAAGGGCAGCTCACCTGGCCCCCCCTGGCCTGGGTGTTCGCGCTCGGCTGGGTGCTCGCGGCTGGGCGGCGGCTCGCGCCCGTCCTGGTCTTCGCCGCGACAGCGGCCGCTTCCACCTTGCTGCTCTCCGGTGCCCCGCACGAAGCGCCGGTGCTCGCCGCGCCCCTCCTCGTCTGGGCGCTGATCACAGCCCGCCCCACCTTCTCCGTGGCTCTGGCGTTCGCCCTCGGACTGCTACCGGCCGTCGCGGTCCACGCGCCCCTGTGGGCCGACGCTGCAGAGGCCAGGAGCCTCTACGACCACGCCGCCGTCGAGGCCCGTGCCCTCGCTGGCATGCCCCTGACCGAGCGAGCGCTCCGCGGGATCTCTGCGCTCGTCTTGCCCTTCGTCGCAGCCGAAGGCCAGGCCGACGGCAACCTGCTGCCGCTGGTCCCGTGCCTGCTGGCGGTCCGCGCACGCCTCGGCCGCGATCTCACCCTCGGCGTAGCGCTCGTCGCCGTCTGCTCGCCAGTCGTGCCTCCGTGGCCGCTGGTGTTCCTGGTCGCATGGCACCTCGGCCGTCACGCCGACGTGGTCAGCGATCGCGCCATCCGCGCCAGCATCGTGGTGGCCGCGTTGCTGGGCGGCGGCGCATCGGCCGTGCTGACCCTCCGCGCCCTGGACGCTGCCGGACCGAAGCTCCCGGCACGGAGTGGGATCTCGGGCGTTGCGGTCCCGGACGAGCTCTACCTCTTCCAGGAGGGCTACGCCTCGGGGATCTACCAGACCCTGCGCACCGGCCAGATCGTGCACAGGCCGGGGGGCTCGTTCTCGCTGCCGGAGGTCGAAGCCCGCAGCGCGGCCTTCGTGCGGAGCAACCACGCATGGGGCGTGGAGGCGTGGGAAGGGCTCCTGGAGCTCGAGGGCAGCCTGGCCGCCGGCGAGAGCGTCGCGCTCTCCATTCGGGCAGACGGTCTGATCCTCGATCACCTGGACACCCCCGACTCCCTGCAGATCGAGCCCACCTCCGACGGGTGGTTGCAGCTGACGGCTCGCGAAGATCTCACCCGGGTGCGACTCCGGGCGCGTTGAGCGTGCCGGCGATCAGCCGACGGTGAGGGGGTCGTCGACGGAGTCCTCGTCCTCGCTCCCCTCGAGCGCGACGCGCTGGGACTGGGCCAGGGTGCGAGCCCGCTGCGCCGGCCACTCCCGCCCCGCAGCCCTGGCTTCGTCGGCCGCCAGCTCGAGCATCGTGGCCACATCGCCATCGACGTAGCCCGTGGCCTCGAGCACGGCGCGCAGGGAGCCGAGGTGGCCGTCGAAGGTCTCGAAGTCCCCCTCCCGCGCCAGGCACGGCAGCAACGCGGCGAGGGCCGACGCGAGCGGAGCCTTGCGCCCCATGCGCCGAACGGCCACGCGGAAGGTGTCGAGCACGCGGCGAGCCTCCTGGTGCTGCCCTTGCAGGACGAGCACCTGGCCGAGCTTCAGGTGCGCCTGGCTGTCGGGACCGCGCCCGAGGCTCTCGTGGCGCATGACGCCGTCGCGGTATTCCTTCTCCGCTTGCGACAACTCTCCGCGAGCCCTCATGTAGTCCCCGAGGAACTCGGCGCAGCGCACGAGCCCCCGCTGGTCGCCCGCAGCCTCGAAGCGCCAACGGGCCGAGAGCAGCCGCCGCGCGACGCTCTCGTCGAGCACGCGCCGGACGATGTCGCACTCCACCACGTCCAGCTCGCAGAGCCCCGCCTCGACCGGGTCACCGCTGGCCTCGAGCCCGCCGAGCGCGCGCTCGTACAGGGCACGAGCGCGGTCGATCTCACCGCTCCAACGGGCCAGGTGCGCCAGCTCCCGCGCGATGCGCGCCTGCAGCTCGACCCAGCCTCCGCGCAGGGCGAGGTCACGGGCCCTGCGCAAGTGGCTGTACGAGGCTTCGATCGCACCCGCCACGCGGTAGAACCGGCCGATCAGCAACAGGCAACGGATGGTGTCGCCGTCCCAGCTGAAGCGCTCGCAACGCTCCAGGGCTCGGCGTGCCCAATGGATCCCCTGCTCGGGGTGCAGGAACCACCCCTCCGCCAGGGCTCGGACGCGCCAACCGGCCACCCAGCGTGGGTCGTGGCTCGGCACCGGCAGGGCGTGCATCGCCTCCTCGCGAGCGTGGAACAGGGACAGCGCGCCCAGGTGGTCCAGGGCCGTGAGCCGTAACTTCGCCGCGTGGAGCAGCGGCTCGAGCGCTTCGTCCGGACGCCCACCCTCCAGCAGGTGCCGGCCACGACGCTCGGCGAGCGTGCTCCCACGCCGGGTCGCGAGCATGTCGGCGACCGCACCGTGCGCAGCGGCCCAGCGACCCGCCGTGCGGCAACGCGCGACCAGCGCCTCCCGCAAGAGCTCGTGCACGAAGGTCCAGGCGCGCTCGGGACCCGCGGGCGGACAGCTCGCGAGACGCTCGGACAACAGCGCCCCGACCAGGTCGAGCGAGGCCACGATCCCGGCCGCACCGCACGCGTCCCGCCACTCTGGACCATCGACCTCCCCGCCGAGCACGGCGGCGATCTCGAGGGCGAGGGCGTCACTCCGCGGGCGGCCTTCGAGGAGGCGGTCGATGCGGGTCGCCCAGACCTCGGAGAGGCGGAGCGGCAGCGTGATCCGCGCCCCTTCCGCGAGCTCCCACCCGGACGGCCCCGCGGTGAGCACGCCGCGCGCCACCAGGTCACCCACGAGCTGGACCGCGAACAGCGGCAGACCCTCGGTGCGCTCCGAGAGGCGCAGAGCAAGGGCCGGGTCCACGTCCAACAGGCCCTGCACGAGCTCCTGCCGCCGATCGGTCGGCAGCGGTCCCACCGGCAGGGCGACCACCTCGGGGCGGCGCAGGAGGCGCTCGAGCAGCTCGTCCTCCTCGGGGCGCTCCAACAGGGCCTCGTCCCGCAGGCTCGCGACCAGGAAGATCGAAGCAGGCCGCCACCTCTGCCGCGCGAGGAGCTCCTGGCAGAAGCGCAGCGTGTCCGCGCCCCACTGCACGTCGTCGAGCCACAGCACCAGCGGCTGCACCTTGCCGAGGGCGGTGACGAGCCGGGTCAGACCTCCGAAGCGCTCGTGGGGTCGGGCCTCGAGATCGTCGAGCCCCCGCTCGAGGACCTCGGGCGCGAGCAGCTCCGCGAAGGCCGCGACCTCGTAGCGCGTGACGACACCGCGCTGCGCGAGGGAGACCTGGATGCGCCGGGCCGCCGCCTTGCTGTCCATGCCCTCGCAGCCCAGGTGCCGGGTCACCGCCGCTGCGACGCCGTCGACCTCGATGGTGCTCGGGTGGTGGACCACGCGCAAGACGTCGGCCGCGCCCACCTCCCGCGCGCGCACGCTGAGCCACTCCGCGAGGCGGCTCTTGCCGGCGCCAGCCGGGCCGCGCAGCAACACCATGCCGCTCCGACCCTGGCGGCACACCAGCCGGAAGCAGTCCCACAAGGCATGGCGCTCCTCGGTTCGCGCGACCACGGGCAGCGGCCGAAGCCCGAACAGCGCCAGGCTCTCGGGCCGGGGCCGGAGCTCCCTCTGCTCCCACGAGGCGGGGATCGGCAGCGCGCCGTCGACCTCGCCGTCGAGGAAGGTGAGCGCCCACGGGTGGAACACCGGGGTGCCGCGCGGGTCCGTGGCGTCGTCGTCCTCGTCCGCGAAACGGAGGCCACTGCTGCCCAGGATCTCCAGCTCTCGCTCGAAGGTGAGCCCCACGATGGGGCCCGGTGCTCCCCCCTCCGGCTCGCCGAGCTTCGCCAGCTCCCACGCTGCCTTCGCGGCGCTCCGGTAGCGACGACCGGCCCGCTTCTCCAGCAGGTGGGCGAGCCATACGTCGAGCCCACGCGGCACGGCGAGCCGCGGACGGAAGCGCGGTGGCGACGCGCGGAGGTGCTTCTGCAGGATGGCGCGAGGCTCCCCCTCGTAGAACGGGGGCATGCCACAGGTCAGCTCCCAGGCCATGCAGCCCAGCGCGTAGAGGTCGGTCCAGGGCCCGTGATCCCGCCAGCGCCCCTCGATCTGCTCCGGCGACATGTACGCCGGTGTGCCGGCCGTGGCCTCCATCTGCCCCTCACGGAAGCTGCGCGAGTGCACCTGCGCCAGCCCGAAGTCGCTCAGCAGCGGACCATGCCGACCCATGAGCACGTTCGCGGGCTTCAGGTCCCGGTGGATGACGCCCCGGGCGTGGGCGTGGGCGAGGGCGTCCAACAGCGCCAACAACAGCGTGCGCAGCTCGCCCCAGTCCTGGAAGGAGCCCAGCCGTTCCTCGAGCGAACCCGCAGCCAACTCCATCGCGAGCCAGGGCGCCCGCTCCGGAAGGCGCCCTCCGCCAGCGCGCGCCTCCTCGTCCGACACGACCCCGTGATCGACCATGTGCACGATGTAGGGGTGATCCAGGCCGGCCACGGCGCGGATCTCGTTGAACAGGGCATGGGTGCTGCGGGAGCTGCCGCCGTCGCCGAAGCGCAGCACCTTGACCGCGGCGCGCCGACCGTTTCGCCGATCGGTGCCGCTCCACACACGCCCCATGGCCCCCTCACCCAGCACGAGCTCGAGGTCGAAGGGGCCCAGTCCGATCACGCTTCCTGCTCCAAGCTGGTGTCCACCAACAACAGGATAGGCTCTCTCCATGCTCGCGCGCGCCCTTCGTCTCGCCGTGGACGCACCCCTCATCCTCGCCCGGCGGGTCGCCGCGGTGATCCTGGCCGACGAACGCAGGAAGCGCGATGCCAGCCGAGCGGAGCGCGACAGCTACCGCGCGCCCGAGGTGTCCGACGACGAAGAGGTCGCCGTCGACGTGAAGTTTCCCTCCGACCCGTAGATCAACCCGTCTCCGTTCGGACCGAGCTGGAGGAGCGTTCGACCCCCTCGGAGGACCCCGCTCCGTCCGTAGAAGCGGATGCCTTCGTCGTCGCCCCAGCTGTCGGCCGCCACGAACAGGCCGCGCACCCCGGCCAGGCGTTCGCGCCAGTACCACTCCACCCGCTCGCCCTGGTCGACCCAGTTGGTGCAGAAGGCCACCACGTCGGGCTGGCGGCGGGCCAGGAATCGGGTGAAGCCAGGATCGTTCAGGTCCATGCAGATGCCCGTGGCCAGGGTGCCGAAGGGCGTGGTGCACAGCAGGCGGTGGTCGCCGGGCTCGGACCAGTGCAGGTCCTCGCGGAAGAGCAGCACCTTGCGGTAGCTGTCGACCAGCGTCCCGGTGTGGCTGATCACGAGCGCTGCGTTGTAGAGCAGATCCCCTGCGCGCTCGGGGTAGCCGCACACGATCCACATGCCGTGGGCCCGCGCGACCTCGGCGAGCGCCGCGAAGGTCGGGCCTTCAGCGGGCTCGGCATGGGGGAGGAGCGCCGCGCGATCGCGCCAGACGTAGCCGGTGGTGGCGAGCTCCGGACACACCAGCACGTCCGTGCCCAGCTGCCCGGCACGCTCGGCCCAGGCCACGAGCTCGCGGCGTGCCCGTGCTGGGCGACCCTTGGGCGGTCGGTACTGGAGTGCTGCGACCCTCACGAGCTGAGGTTAGCCTCGCGCCCGATGTGGATGCTGTGCGGATGGGCGCTCGCCGCGCCTCACGTGGACGTCGGGGGCGGGTACGCGGGAGGGGCCGTGTACCCCATCGTGCTGCGCGCACAGGACGAGGAGCTGCTGATCTTCGGCTGGGGCGGAGGCTTCGCCGGCCGCGTCGGCGCGGGCTGGCTCGTCGACGAGCGCTTCGACGCGACCGTGTCGATCGATCACGTCGCGATCAGGGGCGAAGGCTGGACCGACGGCGCCGACGTCGACGCGCCCGGCCGACTGTTCCGCCTGAGCGGCCACGTGCGCCTCCCCTACTGGCCCGCGGAGCCGGTGCGGCCCTACCTGATCCTCGGCGGCAGCGTGTCCCACTACGGCGAACGCCTGGAGCTCGGTCGGCTGGTGCCGGCCGCCGACGGGGGCTTCGGCCTGGAGCGCCCGGGACGCGTCGCGCCCTTCATCGAGGCCGACGCCAGCTGGCACGTGGCGCGGTACACCATCGACTCTGCCAGCCTGTCGTTCGAGGCCACCAGCTACCCGCTGGTCCCGGCCTACCCCGCCGTGCGCGGCATCGCTGGCGTGCGCTTCACGCCCTGATCAGAAGGGCCACCAGCCCCTCTTCGCCTTCGTCGCGCTGGCGCCGGCCGGCTCGGGGCCGAGCAGGAGCTCGACCTCGGTGTCGGAGGCGTTGAGCTGCCCGAAGAGAGCGCAGGCCGACTCGAACGACGGGGGAACCTCCAGGCCCCGCGCCACGCCGTACTCCGCGCAGTCCAGAGCGGCCTTCACCACGGTGGTGCCGGGCACCTGCACCATGGGCCGCTCTTCGCTCGACCGGCGGGACAACTCGGCGTTGAGCTGCCCCTCGGAACCGGAGACCGTGCGCGCCTCGAGCACCTGCCCGGTGCCCAGGTCGAGGTGGAAGAGGGCGCCGGCCACCCTCCCGTCCTCGTGCTGCCGGACGAAGGCGGCGTGCACCTCGGGGCCCTGCTCGTACCAGGTGCTCGAGATCCAGCCATCGGACACCGGCCAGCCGACCGCGACGTCGACCGGCACGCCCCGTTGGCGGCCGCTCGGGGCGCCTGGTCCCGGCCGGCTCGAGCGCTGGGAGCGCACCCGGGCCTTCTGCTTCTGCTTCTGTCGACGCTTCGCGCGCCGCGCATCGGACTTGCTCGCCATGGCCCGAGCCTAACCCCCGATGCGAGGATGAGGCGTGCGTCGCTGGCTCCCGATCCTGTTCGTGCTGCTGGCCCCGTGCCTGCTGTTCCCGGGTGCGCTTCCAGGCCCGCGCGTGGTCTCCGCCGACGACCACCTGAGCGTGCACCACGCGTTCCAGCAGGTGGCCGGCGGGCACGTGCGGCACCCAGCGCTCTCCGATCCCGCGCTGCAGTTCGCCGGACTCCGGGCGCGCGTCGTCGAGGCCCTGCGAAGCGGCGAAGCTCCGCTGTGGAACCCCGATCTCTACGGAGGGGCCCCGCTGCTCGCCGACATGCAGAGCATGGTGGGCTCGCCGGTGACGTGGCTCCACGCGCTGGTGCCGTGGCCCGACGTCGCCCAGGATCTCGGCGTGTGGTGGGTGCTCGCCTGGACGGGCGTGGGCGCCTTCCTGCTGGCGCGTGCCCTGCACCTGGCACGCTGGCCATCCGCCGTGGCCGGCGTCGGCGCGTCGACCGGGCCGTACGTGATGGTGTGGCTGCTCCATCCTCACGCGGCGACCTTTGCCTGGGTGCCCTGGCTGTTGTGGGCGGTGGAGCGGCGGTCGGTGCCGGCCATCGCGCTGACCGCTGCTGGACTGGTCGGCGGCGGCCATCCGGAGACCGCGGCCTACGGCCTGGGCATGGCGCTGTGTTGGAGCGTGGCGCGACGCAGGGGCGCGTCGCGGACCATCGCAGGCCTGGCGCTCGGCGGCCTCATCTCGGCGCCGCTGTGGGTGCCCTTCCTGGAGCAACTGGAGCGGAGCGCCACCCTCGCCGCCCACGGCGGAAACCGCCTCGCGCCCGCCCAGCTGCTCGATCTCGTGTGGCCGGGCTGGTGGGGGCACCCCGCAGCCGAGGGCTACACGGGCAGCGGCGTCTGGGCCGACGGGGTGCTGCACCCCGGGCTCGGCGTGTTGGTGTTCGCTGCGCTCGGCGCTCGTCCGAGCCGCGGTCTCTGGATGGCCTGGGCGGCGTGCGTGGGCGTGGCGCTCGTGGGGCTGCCCGTGCTCAACACCGCCCGGCTCGGCAGCGTCGGCGCGCTGCTGTTGGCGCTGGCCGCCGCCCACGGCGCGGCGCGCTGGCGCCATGCAGGCCCTGCGCTCCTCGTGCTCGCCACGGCCGCCTGGGCGCGCCACGACGATCAGGCGGGGCTCGACCCTGCGCAGCACGCGCCCGAGCCCGCTCCGTGGGTCGATGTCCTCAGGGCCACGGCGGCGGAGGGGCGGGTCCTCGGGCTCGGATGGGCGCTCCAGCCCAACACCGGAAGCCTGGTGGGCCTCCGGGACATGCGGGGCTACGATCTGCCGGTCAGCCGGGACACCGAAGCCTTGATGGCGCGCTTCGACCCCGTCCTCGAGCGCCCCTGGTTCCAGGTGGCCACGGTGCCCGACCTCCGGCTCCTCCAGGCCTGGGACGTGCGCGCCCTGGTGGCGCCCGAGCCGCTCGACGCCGTGCCGAGCGGACTCACGGCCGTGGCCGTCGACGCGCCCCTCGCGATCTACGCGGTCGATCCCGGCCCCGGCTTCGCGCACGTGCAGGGCCGGCGGGCCACGTGGTCGCGAAGCGCGGGCACCATCACGATCGAGGTGCCGGCCTCCGGACGCCTGGAGGTCGCAGAGGCCTGGGCGCCGGGCTGGACCGCCGACCGGCCCGTGCGCGCCTTCGAGGGCCGCATGACGCTCGACGTCGAGGCCGGCGAGCAGGTGGTGCTGCGCTACCGCCCGGCCGGCTGGCTCTGGGGCACCCGGCTGGGCGGGCTGGGCTGGTTGACGCTCATCGGCCTGGTGGCCAGGGAGCGTCGCTCACGGAGGTGAGCCCTACCCTTGCACCAGCCCGTCCTGCACGATGTGGAACTCGACCCGGCGGTTGACCGCCTTGCCGAAGCTCGAGTCGTTGGTGACCAGGGGCTTGGACTCGCCGAACCCCGCGGAGCTCAGGCGCTCGCGGTCGACGCCGCGACGGACCAGGTAGTCCACCACCGCGGCGGCACGCGCCTCGCTGAGCGCCTGGTTCGCGGCCTCGTCACCCACGCTGTCGGTGTGCCCGTGCACCTCGACGTGCAGCGTGGGGAACTGCGTCAGCACGCCCGAGGCCTCGTCGAGCAGCCGGTACGTGTCCACGGTGATCTCGGCGCTGCCCGTGTGGAAGTTCACGCCCTCGATGATGCCCGTGAAGCGCGCCAGCTCGGCGCTGTCGGGGCAGCCGTCGTCGTCGAGGTAGCCGTTGAACACCTCGGGCTCCAGCGGGCAGAGGTCGCCCTCGACCAGGCCGTCGCCGTCGTCGTCGAGCTCGGGGCACCCGTCGAAGTCCGCCACCCCGTCCAGGTCCTCGGGATCGAGCGGGCAGCTGTCGCGCAGGTCGACCACGCCGTCGCCGTCGTTGTCCGGGTCGGGGCAGCCGTCCTGGTCCTCGAAGCCGTCCTCGTCCTCGCGCACGTCCGGGCAAGCGTCCCAGGCGTCGATCAGGCCGTCGGCGTCGTTGTCGTCCTCGGGGCAGCCGTCGGTGTCGCGGAAGCCGTCGAAGTCCTCGGCTGCCAGCGGGCAGCTGTCGGCGACGTCCACGAAGCCGTCGCCGTCGTTGTCCGGCTCCGCGCAGCCGTCGGTGTCCTCGAAGCCGTCGATGTCCTCGGGTTGCGACGGGCACTGATCCACCCGATCGACCAGCCCATCGAGATCCCGGTCGCGGTTCCTCGCCGCCGGGGTCCAGGCCAGCGAGCCGGTGAGCTCCACGTCGTTGAACGCGTCGGCGTGGCCACCGTGGGGCTCCTGGCCGAAGCTGTAGAGCCAGCGTCCGTCGACCCGCAGAGCCATGCCGGGGCTCAGGTCGATCGCGAAGCCGACGCCCGCGTTCGCCAGGCCATCGGCGTCGGGGTTCTTGTAGTTGCCCCACTCCTGCTCGTTCGGCTCGAAGCCGTAGGTGCCCTCGTCGCGCCCGACGGCGCGCCAGAAGATGCCGGGGCCCGCCACCACGAAGGGGTGCACGCGCCGGTTGGGGAAGGCCGCCAGCCGCAGGTTCACGCGCGGCGTGGCCAGGTGGTACACGTAGCCGAGGTTGGTGGTCCGGCCCTGCGCATAGCCCAGGTCGAACTCGAGGCTCACAGCATCGCCCAGGCCGTAGCCGATGCGCGGCACGGCGGTCCAGGTGGACGCCAGAGACTCCGCCACGTCCATCTCGATCCAGCCACCGGCTACGCCCCAGGTGACCTCGTCCTGCGCGGCCATGGCCACGCCGGAACCCAGAAGAAGTGCGCTCAGCATCGGTACCTCCGCAGAAGCGGCGCCGGATACTTCGTCGCCTGGTAGCCGTCAACCCGACGATCGCGCCAAGCACCGGGGTACGCTGCCCTCCATGGGCGACCCCGCAACCATCGCGGCCCGCATTCGGCGCTGGGAGAACGGCCCCCAGGGACCGGTCACGCTCGAGCTCTATCCGACCTTGGTCTGCAACCTCTCCTGCAGCTTCTGCGACACCACCCTTCGGCACCAGAAGCCCACCGACGAGCTCTCCGACCTGCGGTTGATCGAGATCGTGGAAGAGGCTGCCGCCCTCGGCGCCACGCGCCTGTTCGTGCTCGGCGGCGGTGAGCCCCTGGTCCGCCGCCAGGCCACGCCAGCGGTCATGCGGCGCGCCAAGGAACTGGGGATGGAGGGCATCCTCACCACCAACGGGACCATCTTCCCGCCCGGCTTCGTCGACCAGCTGCTCCACACCGGCTGGGACGAGGTCCACGTGAGTGTCGACGGGCCCACCGCCGCCATCCACGACCGCCTGCGGGGCCAGGCCGGCGCCTTCGACAAGACCGTGAAGCACCTCTGCCGCCTGAACGTCGCCAAGCAACGGGCTGGCCTCGAACACCCTCGGCTCGCGCTCCACTTCGTGCTCACCAACCAGAACCACCGCACCCTCTCCGACATGGTCCGGCTCGCCCACGCGCTGGGGTGCTTCCGCGTCGACTTCGACGCGCTGATCGCCTACCAGCCGGAGCAGCAGGCCCTCCAGCTCTCGGACGACGAACGCGCCGAGGTGCCCGCTCTGGCCCGGGAAGCGCTCCAGCTCGCCGAGTCGCTCGGCATCGCCACCACCCTTGCGAACTTCCTGGACCCGCGAAAGCTGCAGCGCGGCACCACGGCACCCGAGGCACCAACGGTCACGGGCGACCCCTTCAAGGATGCGCCCTGCCTCAAGGCCTGGCACTACCTGGTCGTCCAGGCCGACGGACGCACCAGCCCCTGTTGCGTGTTGGCGGGCGAGGGCAGCTCCGTGTCCGACACCCCGGTCCAGGAGGTCTGGGAACGCAGCGCCTTCCTCGAGCGGGTGCGCGAAGGCATGCTGGCGGGGGATCCCCTCCCCCGCTGCCGGGAGTGCAGCCCCAACATCCTCGCGCACGAGCGCGTCATCGCGAGCCACCTCTAGTGCAGGTCAACCTCAACCTCGAGCTCACCGACCACTGCAACATCCGTTGCAAGATGTGCAGCCAGTCCCTCCGCGACGAGGCCCATGGGGTGCCCCATCGCTTCATGCCCTGGGACACCTGGCGCAGCACGCTGCAGGGCTTGAGCCAGAGCCACGACGAGATCCACCTCTGCCCGCACTGGCTCGGCGAACCGACCATCCACCCCCAGTTCGACGCCTTCGTCGAGTACGCCTTCGCGGTGAACCAGGGCCGCAAGCTGTTCCACGAGTTCAAGCTCCACACCAACGCCGTGGTCTTCAACGAGGCGCGCGCGCGCCTCCTGGTGCGGCTGGCGAACGCCCGGACCACCGACCCCGAGTGCTTTCGCTTCCTGCACTTCTCCATCGACGCCTTCAGCGCCGAGAGCTACCGCGAGGTGAAGGGCGCCGACCACCGCGACAGGGTGTTCCGAAACGTCGAGCGCTTCCTCCGGGTGCGGCAGGAGATGGGAGGCGAGCGCCCGTACGCCCACATGGCCTTCGTGGTGCAGCCCGACAACGCCCACGAGGCCCGCGCCTTCCGGGATCACTGGGCAGGTCTTCTCGACGAGCTGGGGCGTGACTACGAACAGACGGTGGACTGGCCCTGCTCCGACCGCGATGCCATCTACTTCCGACCCCTGAACGCGGCGGATCAGGTCGCGATGGACGCCCTGCATGCAGGGGTGTGCCGCGACCTGGGGCTGGTCGACGCCGCGGCCGGCACCCGCCTTCGAGGAGCGCAGAGCTTCTGATGATGCTGCTGACCGCGATCGCGTGTGGCCAGGGCTGGGTGAGCTACCCCGGCGGCCGAAGCGAGCTCGAGACCGCCATGTGGATCAAGGGCACGATCGACGGAACCGACACGGTGATCCTGCTCCTGAGCAACAGCAAGCTCGGCTGCGAGCTCTCCACCACCGACGACGAGGACGACCCTGCGCTGGTCGAGGCCGCCCTGCTCGACGTGGCCACCGCGCTCTTCCGCGAAGACGCGCGCAACCTGGTGCTGTGGCTGAAGCGCACCGGCGGCGATGCCCTGGGCACCTACGATGTCGCGGGAACGGCTGAAGCCCAGGCACGGTGGTCCGAAGGCCTCTACATGGGCGTGAACGAAGCCGAGCTCGACTACGACGGTGGCCTGCTCCGTTCGTACGCACCGGTGGACTACGACGTGCGCGAGGCCGGAAGCGGCGAGGTGGAGCTCACCCGCCTCGACGACGACGCCGCTGAAGGCACCTTCTCGTTCGACGACATCGAGGTGGCGGGTCGCTTCGATGCCGCACACTGTGCAGAGAGCATCGAGCTCTTCGAGTACCTGGGCCTGTTGGAGTACGGCCCCACCGATCTCTTCGGCGCCTTCGAGGACACCGACACCGACGACCTCCTGGACTGACCATGGACCTGCTCGCCACGACCGCCCTCACGCTCTTCCCGAGCCCGGACCACCAAGAGCTGGGGGTCGGGCCCTACGCCCACGAGGTGGGCGAGGTGGTGCTCGCAGAAGGCGCACAGCTCGACGCCACCGGCATGGACATCATGTGGCGGCGCACGAAGGACTCCCTGGCCGACCACACCGGCACCGGCGAGAGCGCGCGCATCCGGCTCTCCAGCGATCCAGAACGCGGCGTGGTGGTCGACAACCTCTCCCTGGACTCCATGCTGCTGTCGATGCGCGTGCGTCCGGAGCTGGGCGACGCCTTCGACCTGGGCTTGCTGCTCGGCACCTGGGAGGAGGTCTGGAAGGCCGGGGACAACGGCCGCACCCAGTGGCGCGTCTTCAGCCCGGTGTCGCTCACCCTGCTCGGATTCTCCAACACCGACCAGGACGACGACCAGCGACTCAAGCACTACATCTCCGCAGGCATGGGCATCGGCGGCGAGACCATCGCGCGCATCGCGGGTCCCCTGGGCCTGCAGACCCGGCTCGACGCCAAGGGCCGCACCACGAACCGCCACCGCAACGGCGACGTGAACACGACCCGTCACGAGACGGCGCTCAACGCCGAGCTCGGACTCTCCTGGCTGCGCTCCAAGCAGGCGTGGGTGCTGGGCGGCTGGGCGGAGCACCGGACCCAGTGGGAGCCCCGCGACCTCGAAGGCCGCGACGGCGTCGACCGCCAGTACTTTGCCGGCGGCGTGCGCCTGAGCGCGCGCTTCTACCAGGACGCCACCCCCGACCTCGACGCCGAGATGTTCGACGCCGAGCTGGCCGAGATGCTCGAGCAGCTGCGCGAGCTCGAGGACGAGCCGACCGCGCTGGTGGAGCCCGATGACGAGCCCGTCGCGGTCGAGGGCATCACGATCGAGGAGGCGCTCGGCAGCGTGGACGCCGAGCCGTCCGATGACCGCGTCGACAACACGCAGGTGCACTGGTCGGAGGTCGCCATCGCCGAACGCATCGACCCGATCTTCCCGCTGGGCCTCGACGCGGCCGTGGACACGGGGACCTGCACCGTGCGCTTCTTCGTCGACAAGAGCGGCACCCCGGTCAACATCAAGCCCGAGGTCTGCGAGTCGGTGTTCTTGAAGCCGACCATGCAGGCGGTCTGGCAGTGGCGCTTCGAGCCGCTGTTGGAGGATGGGGCGGCGGTGCCCGTGGAGTTCCTCTACACGGTGGTCATCGAGCGGCGGTAGGCCCCGAACAGGACGAGCAGGCCCACCAGGCTCAACCACCGGAAGCCGCGAGCGCGTGGTGTCCAGGCCAGCGCGAGCCGCCCCGCGCCTGGAGCGTGCGCGACCATCAAGCCGAGCTCGCTGCGCTCGAGCTCGAGCGGAGCACCATCGAGGCTGGCCGTCCACCAGGGGTGATGGCTCCGGCGGATCCGGAGTGGCCCCGCGGGCACGTCGGCCTCCAGCGCACCCGCGCGGGAGCTGACCACCGTGACGGCGCCCCTGGCCGCACCCACCGCACCCTGGGGCGCATCGACGAGGGTCCAGGCGCCAAGGGGGCCTGTGCGGCTGACACGCTCGTAGCGCGGATCCGCGTCGAGGAAGTCGGCGAACGCCGCCGTGACCGAGACCACCGAGCCCACGCCGAGCCGACGGAAGCGGGCATAGAGGCCTTCTGGATCCGCGAGCATGGCGCCCTCTTCGCGGCCGAACATCACGCGAACGTCCGACGCCGTGGGAGCCACGGTCGCGATGGGAGTGACGCCGTACCAGCTACCGATCACGGGCAGGTCGGTCACCACCGAGATCATCGCGCCGACGTGGCCCTGGGCCAGGGCACCGGGCGCATCGGGCTTCCAGAATGGATCCTGGTGGAACACCAGCCCCTGGGGCGACCGAGCGTCCAGGGCCGCCCAGGTGCTCTCGAGCGCGTCACAGACCGGTGCCGAGGAGCCGACACAGCGGGTGGTCTCCTGCCAGCCAACCGCCAGCGCCAGCAGGGGGAGCAGCGCGGCCAGGGCCCTGGGCACCCAGGGCGCCGCAAGGAGGCACAACCCCAGGCGAAACGCCACCAGGTAGCGCCAGGGGTTGGGGCCGAGCAGGCCGAGGTGCACGAGGAGGACGAGCGCGACCGCAGCGAGCGCGATCGACGGCACGAGCGGGGGAAGGGAACGAGACAGCGCCCAGCCCGCGGCCACCACCACCACCACCGCCCAGCCCAGGCTCCAGTAGCCACCCAGCAGCGCGAGAGCGCCGAGCTGCCAGGCGAAGACGTCGACCGGCACCAGGTGGAGGAGGCCGACCTCCATGGGGGACCAGGGGTACGGGGCGCGAAGGCCTTCGGTGAGCCCGCCGAACGCGATGGGGCCCCAGAAGGCCGCCGTGACCAGAGCCGCGACGCCGATGGGCAACAGGGCGCGACGGCGGTTGGCGATCAGCAGGTAGCAGAAGGCCATCACGCCTGCGTAGGTGTGCGTGAGCAGCACGACCGACAACCAGATGGCATCGCGCACGGCCCCACGCGCGCCCGACCACCACCACAGGCCGAGGCCGCAGGCGAGCCGGAACGGCCACATCCCTCCCGTGGCACCACCGATGCCGTAGAGATCGGCTGGCGCGCTCACCGCGAGCAGCGCCGCCACCAGCGCGCCAGCGGGAAGCACCCGACGCGCCAAGCGCAGCATCCCAAGGCCCAGCACCACGTTGCTCGCCAGCACCGCCAGCGCGTAGATCGGCACGATCGGCACGCCGAGCGCGACGAGCAGCGCGACAGGCGTCCACGCCAACGGCGCGTTCAGCTCGCCCACCGCGAAGCCGGCCAGCGGGCCGTCGGCCCAGCCCGTGAACCAGAGCGTGCGCGGAAGCACCTGCTCGGCCAGGAGCTTCAGCTCCACCAGGTGCGGCGCGTTGTCCAGGTACAGCTCGCCGCCCGGCAGAGCCGCCGGCGCCACCGCCACGACCGCCGCGAGGGCCACTGCAATCGATTCGTAGGCGGGACGCACGCTCCGGGAGTGTACGCTCGGAGCGGATGGTCTCCTGATGGCTGCGCTTCGCGTTCTCCTGCTGCTCCTCCTGGGCTTCGGCCTCGGTGGCCCCGCGTGGGCTTGCGACGGGGCGCCCACGTCGTCGCTGGCCCAGGACCTCGCCTCCGTCATGGACGGCGCCGACCGGCAGAAGCCACGCGGCGCCAGGAAGGCGGAGATCAAGCCCGGGGGCGGCGAGCTCAAGCCCGGGGGCGGCGAGCTCAAGCCCGGGGGCGGCGAGCTCAAGCCCGGGGGCGGCGAGCTCAAGCCCAAGCCCCTCCCCGGCTCCTTCAGGGCCGTGACCCAGGGGGACACGCCGAAGGCGGCCGATGCGCCGAAGACCCTGACGATCCCGTCAGCGCTGCAGACGGGCCTGCAGGACAGCTGGGACGACAGCCTGCCGAAGCCCAACAAGGCCGCGGAGCACGGCGGCATCCTCGTCACCGACGGCGACGGCAAGGTGACCTGGCGCCGCGGAACCTCGCAGGCTGCAGGCTGGTTCGAGACCAACTACGACGACGCGAAGGCGGGCGAGACCATCCTCGCCGACGTGCACACGCACCCCTACACCAAGAAGGAAGGTGGCTTCACGGGGGTGGCCTTCAGCGGCGGTGACTACGGCGCGATGCTCTACCAGGACCACCGGCTCTCCCTCGTGCAGTCCGGTGACACGGTGTACGCGGTCGCGACGACCTCGGAATGGGAGGCGAAGACCTCGGGTCTGGACGATCGAGAGCGCGAGGATCTCTACAACGAGATCCAAGCCACCTGGGACGCCAACTTCGACGGGAGCGACTTCGTGGCGGACGCCGAGCATGCTGCGAAGATCACCGCGTCGAAGTACGGGCTCGTGCTCTACAAGGGCGCGGCTGGCGGAACCCTGAAGAGGATCAACTGATGCTCACCGCCCTCTGGGTGCTGCTGGCCGCCCCGGTCCAGGCACTCTCCCCTCCCGTTCCGGACGCTGTCGTGACCATCGAGCGCAGCCACGAAGGCATCACCGTGACCGCCCACGTGAGCGCCCCCCCCGGCGAAGACCACAGCCGCGCGGCCGCCGGGCAGGCCTGGGTCGGCGTGGCGCAGGCGCTCCTCCACGCTGGCAACGCGGAGGCCGCGTACGCGGCCGCCACGAGCGGGGTGGAAGAGCTGGGGACGCCCTACGCGGCGGTCCGCGTGCGCGACGACACCGGCATGAAGCTGAAGGCCGCCGCCGCCCAGCACGCCGCAGGTGAGGTGCAGGCCGCCGCCGAGGTCGCCATCGAGCAGCTCGCCAGCCGCCTGGAGCTCTACCAGGCCCGCTACGCCGTGAGCATCGACACCGAGTGAGCGTGCTCTCCCTGATCGGCGACACCCCGCTGGTCGAGCTGCCGCGCTTCGCACCCCGACCGGGCCTGCGGATCTTCGCGAAGCTCGAGAGCACGAACCCCTCGGGGTCGGTGAAGGACCGGGTCGCTCTCTGCCTCGTCGAGCGTGCCGAGGCCCGCGGCGACATCGAGCCGGGGGCGCACCTCGTCGAGGCGTCGAGCGGCAACACCGGCATCGCGCTCGCGATGATCGCGCGGCAACGCGGCTACACGCTGACGGTGGTGGTGCCGGAGGCCGTGCCGCCGCCCATCCGCGATCTGCTGGTGATGCTCGGAGCCGAGGTGGTCTGGACCGAGCCGCGGGTCGGCATGAAGGGCGCCATCGAGCTGGCCGAGCGGCTGGCGAAGGAACACGGCTGGTACCTCTGCGGGCAGTTCACCAGCCCCTGCAATCCGGCCGTGCACTACCGCACCACGGGCGCGGAGATCGCAGGGGCCCTCCCGGAGGTCGATGCGTTCGTGGCCGGCATCGGCACCGGCGGCACCCTGATGGGCGTGGGCCGCCGCTTGCGCGAGCAGAATCCGGCCGTGAAGCTCATCGGCGTGGAGCCTCACATGGGCGAGCGGCTGCAGGGGCTGCGCTGCCTCGAGGAGGCCTGGCAGGCGCCGCTGGTCGATCTGGCCCTGCTCGACGCGCGCTACCTGATCGGAGCTGCGGACGCCCTCGCGATGACCGCCGAAGTGGCTTCCCGCGAAGGGCTCGTGGTGGGCGTGTCCTCGGGTGCCACGCTGCGCGCAGCGCTGCGCTTCGCCGAGACGCGCATGGACACCGGAAGCATCGTCTGCATGTTCGGCGACGGGGGCTGGAAGTACCTGCCCACGCACCCGTGGAAGGCGGCCCGCGAGCGCGATCCCGACCTGGACGAGATCCACTGGTGGTAGCCCTCCGGCACGCGGAGGGCTACCAGCCTGCGCACCGGACGCGGTAGGTTTGGCCCCATGCTGAGCATCTCCCGTCGCGCCCTGGTCCTCTTCATGCTGATCACTGGCTTCGTGGCGGCGGACGTGCTCCACGACGCAGCGCTGGGCGCCGAGATCCAGCACCTCCTGATCGAGGGAGCGCTCATGCTCCTCGCGCTGGCGGGGCTGTACGGCGCCTGGCAGCTCTGGCAGCGAGAGCGCGAGACCGCGGCCGAGCGCCTGGCGGCGGCCGTGGAGACCGCCCGGGCGTGGCAGGAACAGGCCGACCGCTGGCGGAGCGAGGCCCGCGTGCACCTCGACGGTCTCGGCGCCGCGATCGACGTGCAGTTCGAGCGCTGGTCGCTCAGCCCCGCCGAGCGCGAGGTGGCGCTGCTGCTGCTGAAGGGGCTCAGCCACCACGAGGTCGCCGAGGTGCGCGACGTCAGCGAGCGCACCGCGCGGAAGCAGGCCCGCAGCGTCTACGCCAAGGCCGGGCTGACCGGGCGGGCGGAGCTGAGCGCCTTCTTCCTGGAGGATCTGCTCTGAACAGGTCGGCCAAGGGGCGCCTCAGAACCACACGTGCGCCTGAAGGAACAGGTCCGGCTGCCAGGTGGGATCGCCGGCAGCGCGCAGCGCCCGTCCGAGCGTCGTGAACGTCACCCCGGGAAGCGGTGTCACGTCGAAACCCGCGCTCAGCCGGTTCTGCACACCTCCGTCGCGCCAGCCCGTGTCGAGCTTCGCGCGCAGGTTCACGCCATTGCGCACCAGGAAGAAGGCCTCGTTGTACAGGGCGGTCCGAGTGCCGTCCGCGCCGGTCCCGACGCTGAGCTCACCCATGTAGGTGAGCGGCAGCCTCTGGAGGTAGTGCGCCGGGTTCAAGCCCCAGCCCACGCCAGCCGCCGCCAGGTCGCCGCGACCGCCGCGGCGCTGCTTGAGCATCCCGTGGCCGGTCAGGCTCCAGCCGAGGTCCCGCCACCCCAGGTTGACCGCGCTGCCCCAGCCGCTCGACGCGGGGTCGTAGAGGTCCGTCGCGAACACCGAGGCGCTCACGTACGGGTAGTTCGGCGCCGTACCCAGCTCGAGCCCGGCCACCGTGTCGTTCGGGTCGCTCACGTCCTGCTCGAACCACTTCCGCGTGAAGCTGGTGTGATCGTCGATGTGCGTGCCGAAGGCCGGCTGGAAGACCCCGACCTTCGCGTAGCTCATGCCTGGCAGCTCATGGGCCATCACGAAGGCACGGCGAGGAAAGAAGCGCGGTCCCGAGGCATCCGAGCCGCTGGCCGCCAGAGTGCCTGCCACCGTGAGGTGCTCGACCGGATGCACGGCGCCGTGCACGTCCACCTGCATCGGGAAGGCCGTCTCGGTGCCGGAGAAGTACGCGCCCCGCAGATCGAGCCCCCACTGGAAGGCGGGATCAGCGTTCAGGTCCCCATAGCGACCGTCCCAGAAGGCCATGACGTCGGGCCCGCCCAGGGGCTTGCCGGCCGAAGAGATCCGGCCGGTCTGCCCCTGGCCCATGCCGGCCTGCACGTCCTCGAAGTCGGACGGGATGGTGCGGCCCTCGCCGACCTTCTCGCCGCCGAGGAACTCCTTGACCCGCCAGAGGGTGTCGTCGTCGATCACCTCCCGGTCGAGGTCGCTGTAGCTCCGTGCCTGGCTCGTGAAGACGCCGAGCGTGGACTGGCCGTAGTACCGGCCGGAGCTGTTGCGCAGCCCCCCTCCCGTGGGGTCGACGTGGCAGGCCACGCACGACAGCGTGCACTTGCGGTCGGCGAGCTCCGGGTTGTCCCAGCCTTCGGGATCTTCCCACGTGGGGCTCTCGTGGCAGTTGCCGCACGTGCGGCCGCTCCGCTGGGCGTACATCGGCAGCGCCTCGGCCACGCTACAGCCAAGGGCCAGCTGGAGCCAGGTCACTCGGGCGCCCCGAGCTCGAGCCACCGGGCGAGCACCTGCTGCTGGTCGAGCGGCGCCCGGTCCGAGCTTCCGGGGGGCATCGAGAACACCGCCCAGCCTGCGCAGCCCAGGGCGTAGGCGTCCACGATCTCGGTGCCGACGGCGGTGCAGACCACGCCCTGAGCGCGCGCGGAGGCGTCCTGGAAGGTGTCGACCGCCACGCCCTCGTCCATGCGGCCGCCGCGTTCGTGGCAGCGCACGCAGTGCTCCCGCAGGACAGGTTCGACCTCAGCCCAGCCGACGTCCGCCTCGAAGAGGGCGGTGTCCATCGCGGCGGGAGCACAGGCGAGCAGGAGGGAGAGGAAGGTCACGGACGACTCCGGGCTGGGGTACGCCAGGACAACGCCCCAGACCCGACGAGCCTCGTGCGTCAAGCGTGGCCGGAGCGTGGGCCAGATGACGCATCGGGGCCGGACAACGGGGTACGGTGTGGCTGTGAGCGAGTCCCGCCCCCCCTGCGCCGGCCTGTGGAACACCCCGATGGTCCACGTCAACGGCGAGCTGACCACGTGCTGCCTGGACGAGCACCTGGAGAACCAGCTCGGGAACCTGCGCGAACAGAGCCTGCAGGAGCTCTGGCACGGCGCCACCGTCGAGGCCTGGCGGGAAGCACACGTCGAGGGTCGCTTCGCGGACTCCGGCCCCCTCTGCACCCGCTGCAACTGGCGATCTGCGGGCGCCTTCCCCCCCGATGCCGTGACCGCCTGGGCCGAGCGGACGGGCCGAACGGAATGGTTGGAAGCGCTCCGACGAAAGGAATAGGCGCTCTGCATGAGCGAGCTCGCCATCGCCGCGCGAGGCCTGCGCAAGGTCTACCTGTCGGGCTTCTTCCGCATTCCGTACACCGGGCTCGAGGGCCTGGACCTGGACGTGCGCCGGGGCGAGGTGTTCGGCTTCATCGGGCCGAACGGCGCCGGCAAGACCACCACCATCAAGGTGCTGATGGGGCTGCAGCACGCCACCTCTGGCGAAGCGAGCCTGCTGGGCGTCGATCACCGCGAGAGCGCGGCCCGGGAGCGCGTGGGCTTCCTCCCCGAGCGGCCGTACTTCTACCAGCACCTCACCGCGCGCGAGTTCCTCGACTTCTACGCCCGGCTCTACGGCATGAGCGCGGCCGACCGCAAGCGCAGGAGCGGCGAGCTGCTCGAGCGCGTGCAGCTCGAGCGCTTCGCGGACGTGCCCATGAAGAGCTACTCCAAGGGCATGCTGCAGCGCGCCGGACTCGCGCAGGCGCTGCTGCACGACCCCGACCTGCTGGTCATGGACGAGCCCATGAGCGGTCTCGATCCCATGGGCCGAGCCCTCATCCGCGACATCCTGTTCGAGGAGCGCGACAAGGGAAAGACCGTCTTCTTCAGCTCACACATCCTGGCCGACGTCGAGCTGATCTGCGACCGCGTGGCCGTGCTGGTCAAGGGCGTGCTCCGAGGCTGCGGCACCATCGACGAGCTGGTCGGCGACCGGGTCCGGCACGTGGACATCGCCGCCAGGGTCGCCGAAGACGCGCCACTTCCGGGTCTGCGCATGCGCGAAGAGGGCGGCGTCACCCAGCTCAGGGTGGCCCCCGACCAGGTCGACCGGGCCCTCGCGGCCGTGCACGCCGCCGGCGGAAGCATCGTGGACGTCACCAGGGCGCGGGCTCACCTCGAGGACTTCCTGCTCGACGAGGTCGACCGCGACCGGCCGATCGACAAGAAGAAGCTGGGGGTGCTGGCATGAGCCAGATCCTGGCGATCGCCCAGAACACCGTGCGCGAGACCGTCCGGGACCGGGTGCTGTACTCGCTGCTGTTCTTCGCAGGCCTCGTGGTGGTGGCCAGCCTGGTGATGCAGGAGATCACGATCGGCGATCAGGACAAGGTCGTTCGCAGCGTGGCCCAGTCCGCCATCAGCCTGTTCGCGTCGCTCATGGCCATGTTCCTGGGCGTCGGGTTGGTCTACAAGGAGCTGGAGCGCAAGACCATCTACACCATCGCGAGCAAGCCCCTGAAGCGCTGGCGCTTCCTGGTGGGCAAGTACCTGGGGCTGATGGTGGTGCTCGCGCTCGAGGTGGCCTTGATGGCCGCGCTCTACACCGTGGTCATCGGCCTCCAGCAAGGTCCGCCGGGCGTGCCCGAGCTGATGAACTGGATCGGGCTGATGGCGGAGCTCGCCTTGCTCACCGCTTGGGCTCTGCTCTTCTCCTGCTATTCCACGCCGCTCACAGCGAGCTTCTTCACCCTCGCCACCTTCGTCATCGGACACCTGGCGGACGACATCTGGCGCTTCGGCCAGCAGGCGGAGGCCGAGAACCTGCGGCAGCTGAGCGAGGTCGTGTACTGGGCCCTGCCGAACTTCTCGGTGTTCGACTTCTCGAGCCAGGCCGTGCACAAGCTCGACATCGCGGTCGCCGACCTGGCCATGGCCTTGGGCTACGGGCTGGCGTACAGCACGGCGGTGCTCGCGGTCGCCGCGGTCATCTTCGAGCGGCGGGACTTCAGGTGATCGGCCTGGTCGACATCCGCGCCCGCCATGACCGCCTCGCCGATCAGGTCGAGGAGGCGGTCCTGGAGGTGCTGCGCGGCGGGCGCTACATCGGCGGTCCGGTGGTCGCCGAAGCCGAAGCCGCCCTCGGACGTGCCTTCCGCGCCACCCACACCATCGGGTGCGGCTCGGGCACCGAAGCCCTCGTCCTGGCCCTGAAGGCGCTGGACCTGGGACCAGGGAGCCGGGTCGCCGTGCCTGCCCTCAGCTTCTTCGCCACGGTCGAAGCCATCCTGTGGGTGGGTGCGGAGCCCGTGTTCGTCGACGTGCTGCCCGAGCGGCCCCTGCTCGATGCCTCGGCCGTGCCCACCGACGTCGACGCCTGCGTGGCGGTGCACCTGTTCGGCCACCTCGCCCCCGTCCCCACGCACGTCCCGGTGATCGACGACGCGTGCCAGGCCCTGGGCTGGGAGCACGACCTGCCCGGCGACCTCGCGGCCCTGTCGCTGTACCCCACCAAGAACGTGGGCGTCGCCGGCGACGCCGGTGCGGTCTTCACCCAGGATCCGGCCCTCGCCGAGCGCGTGCGCGGCCTCGGCAACCACGGCCTGCTCGGGCCCCACCACCACGGTTCTCTGGGCACCACCAGCCGCCTGGATCCCCTCCAGGCCGCGGTGCTGCTCGTCCACCTGCGAGACCTCGACCGCCGCGTGGCCCGTCGGTCGGCCATCGCTGCGCGCTACGACCACGAACTGGCGGGGCTGAACCCGCTGCTCCGCGCCCGGGGCGACGTGGTGCACCAGTACGTCGTCCGACACCCGGAGCGCGATGCCCTGGCAGCCGTGCTGCACGCAGCCGGCATCGGGTCCAGCGTGTACTACCCGTGGCCGATGGACGTGCAGCCCACCATCACGGGGCGCCCACCAGACCTCGAAGCGTCGTCGTGCCCGAACGCCGTCAGCTACTGCCGAGCTTGCCTGGCCTTGCCCTGCCACGCGGAACTGAGCGACGCGCAGGTCGACCACGTCATCGTCACCGCCCAGGGCTTCCTCGGGTGAGCGACCTGCACCTGATGCTCCAGGCCTTCACCCTGGCTGTGGGGCTCTGCGTCGGGAGCTTCCTCAACGTGTGCATCGCGCGCATGCCGGAAGACCGCTCCGTGGTCAGCCCGCCCAGTCACTGCCCGGACTGCGGCAGCGGCATCAAGCCCTACGACAACATCCCCGTGGTGTCGTGGCTGGCGCTCGGCGCCAGGTGCCGTGTCTGCAAGACCCCCATCTCGCCGCTCTACCCCACGGTCGAGCTGCTCACGGGCTGCCTCAGCTTGCTGCTCTACCGCCACCTGGTGCCCGAGCCGGCCGCCTTCACACCGAGCGCCGTGGCGGCCTGGGCCGTGCTGTTGGTCTTCCTGGCCATGCTCGTCGGCACCACGTACGTCGACCTGAGGCACTACATCATCCCCGACCAGTTCAGCATCTACGCGGTACCTGTCGGCATCGGCGCCAACCTCGCGCTGGGTGCAGCGGGCTGGGGTGGAGCTCTGAGCTGGCAACAGTCCGTGGTCGGTGCGCTCGTCGGCGGCGGCAGCCTGGGCACGGTCATGCTGCTCTATTGGCTGGTCCGACGGGAAGAAGGGATGGGCCTGGGCGACGTGAAGCTGCTCGCGATGATGGGTGCGTTCCTGGGCGCGGTGCCCGCCATCCCGTTCATCATCCTGGTGAGCTCGGTGCTCGGCAGCGTGGTGGGCATCGGCCTCATCGTGGTGCAGGGACGCGGCTTCCGGGCCCAGGTGCCCTTCGGGCCCTTCCTGGCCGTGGCTGCGCTGGTGTACGTCTTCTTCGGCGACGCCATCATCCGGGAGTGGCTGCCCGCCTTCGCGCTGATGGCCTAGAACCGCAGCAGCAAGGCCCGCACACGGCGGTTCTTGATGCGGCCGTCGCGCACGAACGCCAGGGCGCGCTCGGCGTGCTCCACAGCCACCGCCACACCACAGCTGCGTTCCATCAAGTCGATGCGCCCCACCGCGTCACCCGGCAGGCCCGCATCCTTCACGAGCGCACCGAGCACGTCGCCCTTGCGCAGCTTGTCGCGGCGGCCCGACTGCAAGAGCAGCGTGCGCCAGCGGGGCCGTGGGAACACCAGGTCGTTCGGACACGCCGGCAGCTCTCCGCCCGCCGGAAGCCGCTCGCCGAGCAGCGCCTCGATCTTCGCGAGCCGGCGTTCCTCGGACTGGGAGGCCACCAGCGTGACGGCCAGCCCAGCCTCTCCGGCACGTCCCGTGCGCCCGATGCGGTGGACGTGCGCTTCGGGCTCACCTCCGACCTCGGCGACCACGACCAGCGGCAGGGCCGGCAGATCCAGCCCGCGGGACGCCACGTTGGTGGCGACCAGGACGCTGGCACTGCCGTGCACGAACTGCAGCCAGGCGTCGTCGCGATCCCGCTGCTCCATGCCGCCGTGGAGGGCCAACGTGGCCAGGCCTCGGCCAACCAGACGACGGGCGAGATCGCTGCAGTCCTCCCGGGTCTCGCAGAAGACCAGGGCCTGCTCCGGTTGGTGCACACCGAGCACGTCGATCACACGCTGGGGCCGGTCGTGCGGCGCACACCGGTACACGAGCTGGCGAAGCGCCTCGGGCGCCATGCTGGGGGCGGCGGTGACCGGGACCGGCTCGCGCAGCACCTGCTCGCTCAGCGCCTGGATGGGCCCCGGCAAGGTGGCGGAGAAGAGCAGCGTCTGCCGTTGCACCGGGCAGGCGTCCACCAGGGCCTGCACCTCGTCGAGGAAGCCCATGTCGAGCATGCGATCCGCCTCGTCCACCACCAGCGTGCGCAGCGCCGAGAGGTCGAGCCCTCGCTCGACGTGAGCGAGCAGCCGTCCGGGTGTGCCCACGACGACCTGCACCCCCGCATCGATCCGGTGGCGCTGTCGGTGCAGGGAGCGACCGCCGCAGAGAGTGAGCACACGGGTGTCCGGCATGCGGGCCGACAGCCGCCGGAGCGCGTCGGCGACCTGCTCGGCCAGCTCGCGGGTCGGGCAGAGCACGAGCGCCTGCAGCGCCCGACCCTCAAGGTGCTGGAGCAGGCCCAGGCCGAACACCGCGGTCTTCCCGCTGCCCGTCTGCGCGCGCCCGAGCACATCGCGCCCTTCGAGCACGTGCGGCAGCGCGGCGGCCTGGATGGGCGTGCAGGTGACGTAGCCGACCTGTTGGAGCGCCTCGCGGAGCTCCGATCGCAGGGGCAGGCTGTGGAAGTCGGCAGACACGGGGTCCGGCGGGGTAACCGCTGGGGACCTGGTCGGTCAGGACGCTACGAACCCGGGTTGTAGAACAGGTAGGCCGCGCCGATGGTGTCTTCCTCTTCGTCGTCGCCGTCGAGGTCGTAGCTGAAGCCCGGGTCGCCAATGAGCAGGTCCTCGAAGCCGTCGCCGTCGACATCGGCCACCCCTTGCGGGAAGCCCTGCGCGAAGAGGTCGGAGCCGTCGTCCCCATCGGGATCGAAGGTGGCGATGGCGATCGACTCGTCCTCGTGGTCCTCGTACAGGCCCTCGAGACCCCAACCGGTGAGCAGGGTCAGGCCACCGGGGATGCTGGCGCTGTCGCCGTCGATGGCCAGCGCCCAGTCGCCGTGGCCGTCGCCGTTCCAGTCGCCGATGCCCTCGATGCCGCTGGTGGTCCAGTCGCTGGACAGCTCCATCACGAACTGGGCATCGCCGTCGCCCACCGATCCGTTCCGGAGATCGGTTCCACCCGACCAGACGTAGAGCTCGCCGACGTCGCCCTTCCAGGCCCAGAGCTCACCGTCGCCGTCGTCGTCCATGTCCGGGAGCAGGCCGCACGCGTCGCCCATCCAGCCGTACTGGCTGTCGCCGACGACCACTTCGCCCGTGCTGCTCGCGAACGCGCTGCCGGAGACCGCGTACTCGACCGGGCTCCCCCACAAGGCCCAGACCGAGCCGGTGTTGTCGGAGTTCGTGTCGTAGAAGGGGTCGCAGTACACGAAGTCGTCGAGGCCATCGCCGTCGAGGTCTTCGCCGCCGGTGAGGTTCAGGTAGCCGGAGTGCGCGGAGGCATAGGTCGACGAGGACGAGCCCGTGGTCCAGTAGCTGTCGACCGAGGTCCCGGTGATGGTGCCGTTCTGGCCCGAGCCGCCGTACTGCAGCCCGAGGTTCGACACGTGCGTGTTGCTGGTGGAGGTGCGGTACTCGAACAGGATCTCGTTGGTGCCGTCGCCGTCGAGGTCCATGTTGCCGGCCATCGAGCGGCCCACGTAGTAGAAGCTCGACGTGCCGGAGATCGTGAGCGAGGCATCGCCCGTGTCGCCGCCGGCGGCCAGATCGCTGGCGCCGATGACGTAGATGGCGCCGTAGCTGGACGAGGTGGAGGGAGCGCCCACGAGGAGGTCCGCCTCGTCGTCGCCGTCGAAGTCGTCGAGCAAGACCAGCGCCGAGCCGATCCCGTCGATGCCGCTGCCGCTGAAGAAGTCGGTGGAGCCGGTGCGGAGGGAGTCCCAGTCGTCCTCGATCCCGCTCGTGGTGAGGAAGGTGCCCACCGCGCCGCCGCCGCTGTTGTAGCCGGCCGCACCCACGATCAGGTCGCCCAGGCCGTCGCCGTCGATGTCGCCCATGGCGACCGCGGTGCCGACCTCTTCGTCCGCGCCTTCACCGGTCCAGGTGAAGACCGCACCGGTGCTGTGGATGTCGCGGTCGACCTCGCCGTCGCAGTCGTCGAGGTCGCCGTCGAGCTGCTCGATGGCGCCGGGGTAGACGTCGGCGTCGAAGTCGTCGCAGTCGCGGCCGCGGTCGTAGTCCGCCGAGCCGTAGCCATCGCCGTCGTAGTCGTAGTCGTCGTCGCCCGCGCAGTCGGAGTCGATGCCGTCGTAGACCTCGTCCGGGGCGCCCGGGTACATGTCGTCGTAGCTGTCGTTGCAGTCGCCGCCGCCGAGGCCCGGGTCGTCGTTGAAGACATCGGACTGGTAGCCGTCACCATCCTGGTCGTAGTCGTCGTCGCCGAGGCAGTCGGCGTCCACGCCGTCGTAGTACTGCTCGGGAGCGCCAGGGTAGACGTCCGGGTCGTCGTCGTCGCAGTCGTCGCCGCCAGCTTCCTCGCGCAGGTGTCCGTCGCCATCGCCGTCGGTGATGACCTGGCCGGCCAGCGCGATGGTGGAGCCTCCACCCTCGTCGTCCGACACGATCGCGAGCTCGCCGGTCGCATCCTCGTAGTCGGTGGGCTGGAAGTAGACCGTGATGTGCGCCGTGGCTCCCGGCTGGATCGTGAGGCCCGTGATCGACACGCTGAAGGGCAGGCTGGCGCTGATGCTCTCGACCACCACGGGGCCAGTGCCCGCGTTCTCGAGCAGCATGGCCTCGGACTTGAGCTCACCGACCTCGGTGGTGCCGAAGTCGATCGCTTCGACCTCCACCACCAGGTTGCCGACGCCCTCTTCGCTCGTGCCGGTGTCGTCGGTGGTCTTGTTGCCGCCGCTGATGTTTTCGCCGGCACAGGCAAAGGTCAGCGAGAGCAGGAGCGGAAGCGAGAGGGCAACCAGACGCACGGGTCCTCCGAGAGCGGCACGGGGGAGTCTACCCGGCCCACCCTGGCGGGTCTACTGTGGCGACGGGACCTCACGGCAGCGCAGGGCGACCACCGCGCGGCACGGGGCCGGTCGGGCGGTGAAACCAGGAGCGCACCGTGCCACGCAAGCCCCACCGCTACACCGCGGGATGTCGACTCACAGGCTCCACCCGGTCGCTCGCCTCGAGGTCGAGCACGTAGCGCACCATCTCCTTGTCGTAGAAGGTGAAGCGCCCGCGGTCTTCGAAGCCCCAGCTCCTGAGCTGGCGGTTGGCGCCCTCGTTGTCGACCTCCGTGGTCACCTTCACGTGCCGGTGGCCGCGCGCCAGCAGGTCGTCGAACAGCACCTTGTTGATGTGCCCGCTCACCCGCTTCCCGCGCAGCTCGGGCTCGAACGAGCAGAACATGGACTCGGCGGTGACGGCTTCGGTGCCGTCGACCGACGAGGCCGAGAAGTAGCTGGCCGTCTCGAGCAGCGGCCGCACCACGCCGGGGGCGCGCAAGAGCCCGCGGGCGGCCATCACGCCCAAGATGAGGAAGCGACGCCGGAACACCTCGCCCATCATCGCCGAGCCGTCCTGGGTGCCGGCGATGAAGCCGCGCACGCGGTCGACACCGTCGACCCGCTCCTCGTACACGAAGGCCAGAAAGTGCGCGTTGTCGATCAAGCCCAGGTAGAGCTCGCGCAGGAAGCGCACCCCCAGGCGCGCCCACAACGACTCGCCCATCGCCGCCTGGTGCAGCTCCGCCACGCGCACCACGTCACGCGCCTGCATCGGGCGAATGCAGGCGAGCACCTGCGGATCGACCTGGAAGGGACGCGGCACGCTGCGGAGACTACTTCTTCCGCTGCTCGCGCAGGGTGTCGAGGAAGGCGGTCTGGCTGATGGCGCGGTGCTGCGCCGCGAGGAAGTGCCCGATCGCGTTCTCGTAGCTGGTGGCGAAGCTCTCGTTGAGCAGCCGGCGCGTGAGCTCGATCGCCACGGTGTGGTTCGGACCCAAGGCGCCGAGCGCCCAGGCGAGGCCCGACTCCAGGTCGTCGTCGAGCCGATCGATGAAGCCCAGCTCCACGGCGCGGGAGCCCGAGATCGCTTCGCAGGTCATCGCGATGCGCTTGGCGTGGCCCAGCCCCACGTACTTGGCGAAGCGGAAGGTGCCCATGCCCGGCAGGAAGCCCAGGTGGACCTCGGGCAGCTGGAACACCGCAGCGGAGGTCGCCACCCGCAGGTCGCACACCAGCGCGATCTGGAAACCGCCCCCGCGCGCCGGCCCGTCGACCAGGGCGACCGTGGCCTTGGGCAGACGCTCCAACCGGGTGCAGAGCTTCTCCCACTTGTTGAAGCCGTGGATGTCGAGGGGCCTGTCGGGGTGGAAGTCCGAGAAGTCGATGCCGTCGGAGAAGGCCCCGCCGTCACCGCGGAACACCACCACGCGGGCGTCGCTGGTGTCCTCCAGGTGATCGCAGACGGCGGTCAGCTCCCGCACCATGCGCATGCTGATGCGGTTGCCGCCCGCTCGTGAGAGCGTGACCGTGGCGATGCCGTCGGTCTCGTCGAAGCGCAGGGTCTCGTACACGGTCTTTGCCTTTTCGCTACCAGCGGAGGAGCGCGGTCTCGATGGTCGATCCCGGGCCCATGGTCATCATCACGCCGTAGTCGCCCCGTCGGACGACGCCTTCGTCGAGCAGCCGCTGGTAGCTGAACAGGAAGGAGGCGCTGGAGAGGTTGCCGAAGTCGCGCAGCACGCTGGAGGTGTGCCGCACGTCGTGCTCGGTGATGCCGACGTTGTACTTGATGGCGTCGATCACCTTCTTGCCGCCGCTGTGCACGAGCCAGTGGCGGATGTCGCGGCGCTTCAGGCCGTGTTCGGCGAGCAGGCGCTTCACGGGGCGCTCCGCGTACTGGCCCACCACGTAGGGGATGTCTCGATCCAGGAAGAAGCTGAACTTGTTGGCCTGATCGTCCCAGTCGAAGCGCATCGCCCCGATGGCCGGGGGAATGATCTGGCTGTTGAAGCCCAGCACCCGCGGCGCGAAGGCACGCTCGTCGCTGACTGCGGAGCGAACGAGGGCGACCGCGCAACCGTCGCCGAAGAGCGAGTTCACGATCGCGGTGCGCAAGGTCTGATCGAAGACGTAGGCCGCCGAGCAGATCTCCACGCAGACCATCAGGGCGTTCCTGCCCGGGTTGGCGGCGGCCCAGGCTGCGACCGGGTTCAAGGCGTTGAGCCCGGCGTTGCAGCCCATGCCGACGATGTCGACCCGACTGCAGTCCTCGCGAAAGCCCATGTGCTTCATCAGGTGCGCGGTGAGCCCAGGCGCCATGAAGCCCGTGGTGGTGATGCAGGCCAGGTAGTCGATGTCCTGAACGGTCAGCCCGGTGTCCGCCAGGCAGCGCTCCACGGCGATGGGCGCGATCTCGAGCGCGCCCCGCAGGTGCTTCGCCAACAGCTCGCCCTGGGTCTCCTCCGGCAGCCCGTCTGCGTTGGGTGGCGGCAGGTAGAGGTGCCGGGTGAGGATGTGGCTGGAGCCGAAGAGCGCGCGGATGGCCGGCACGTCCACGGTGAAGAGGTCCGGGATCTCGCTCTGCACGTAGCGATCCGGCGGATTGGAGGTTCCGACGGCGAGGATCCGGGGGCGGGTCTCGAACATCGACACTCCTGGCCACGAGTATACCGGGGCTAAGCTGGTGCCAGCGGGGCAGAGACACCGTGTGACCAAGCCACAAGACGTTCTGGCTGAGACCCGACGCCTGGACCTGGCGTCTGCGAGAGCGCGCCATGCGCAGGCGCTCGCCCTGGCCCTCGCCCGATGCAGCCGCGCCCTGCTGCTCTATGACGCCCACAACGACGCCGTGGCGGCCTTCCTCGAGGAGCTGGAGGACCTGGCGGAGCACGGGCACGGAGAGCTGGTCCTGGACGTTGCGCAGGATCGCTTCGTCCTCGACGGCGAGACCGTGTACCTGGATCGGGATCGCGACCGCTCCCTCCCCTTCCTCTTGTGGCGTGACGGGGTGCGGCGGCTCCGGATCGGAGCGGAGGCGGGCTTCGACCAGTGGACCTCGCTGGTGGAGCTCTTGGCCGTTCGTCTGTCGCGCATCCGCGGCGACGAGGACGACCTGGTGAGCATGGTGTGGCGCGCGCGCCTGCCGGGCATCCAGGTCGATGCGGTCGACGGGATGGTGTTCAACGCGCACCAGGGCGACGGGCGTCGCTTCGAGCACCACCTCCCGGCACCCGAGCACCTCGATCGCCCTCCCCCACGGCTGACGAGGGCGCTGCCGCTGGCCTACGTGCCGATCGACGACCACGCCGTGGCCGCGCTCGTGGACGAACTGAGCACAGCGGGCGTGGTCCGCGACGCCTTGAGGCTCGGGCGGCACCTGGTGGCAGCGCACCGCGACGAGCTCGTCTCGCCGGATCTGTTGGTGCCCGCCCTCCTGGACCTCCGCGACCACCTGGTCCGCGACGGCCACCTGCGCGGGGTGCTCTCCCTGATGACGCTGGTCAAGGACGGGCACGATGGCGAGCGCCTCCATGGCCTGCTCGTCGACACCCTCACCCAGGCCGACAGCCTCCTCCGCCTCCTCAGGGGGGTGCCACCCGACGACGACGCGCTGGTCGCCGAGCTGATCGATCTGGTGGCCGGGCTCCCCGGAGACGCGCTGGGTGAGATCCTGGCCCTGCTCGAGCGCGACGACGTGGGGAAGCGCGCGCTGACCGTGGTGCGGCTCGTGCTGGCCGACGCCGCGGGACGCGAGCTGACGCGTCTGCTGCACGACACGCGGACCCAGGGCGGCCAGCGAGCTGCCCAGGTGCTGCTGGCGCTCGGTCAGGGGGCTCCGGAGGCGGCTCGGCGGCTTGTCGTCGAGCTCGCCCAGCGCCCCGACCGCGCCGTGCAGGAGGCACGCCTCCAGCTGATGGAGCAGAGCGGCTGGGGGGCGGCGGTGCGCTCGCACCTGGTGGCGATGCTCAGCTGGCCGGACCCTCCCATCCGGCACGCGGCCACCCTGCAGCTCGGTCGACGGGGAAAGGGGCGGGCTGCGGAGCCGATCGTGCGCGCCATCGAAGGGTTGGGGGCCGGGTGGGACCGGACCGACGCGGCGGTGCTGGGGCAGGCTCTCGCCTTGACGGGCCCGACGGCGCACGCCACCTTCGAGGGCTGGGTGCGTCCCTCGGGCCTGCTCGCTCGGAAGGCCACGGGGGAGACCCCGCGCGAGTGGGCGGCGGTGGCCGGGCTCGCCTGGCTGCCGAGCGGGCACACCCTGCTCCGGGAGCTGAGCCTGGAGCACCGCGACCCCTTCCGGAGCCACTGTGTGGCCGCCTGGCGCGAGCACCGACAACGCTTCGGGAGCAAGGCGTGAGCACCCCCCAGGATCGCCTCGAGGCCGCGCTCCAGAAGGCCCGCTGGGCAGGCAACCGGGAGCTGGCCACCCAGGTCCGCGAAGACGGCGAGCAGTTCGCTCGGCTGCTCCTGGCGCTCGCAAGGTTGAGCCGCACCCACGCGCCGGACAACGACGTGTTCCGCCAGCCGTCGGCGCGTTGCTCCCGGACGCTGCGCATCCTCACGAGCCAGCTCGGGTCCGTGCACCTGGTCGTGATCGATCAGCAGGTGCACGTGAACGACGTGCGGGTGCGCTTCGAGGGGGTCGACGACGCGGGCGCACGCATGGAGCAATGGCTGGCCCCGCACGAAGCCGGCGGCTTCAGCTTCCACCGCGAGCTCTCGCCCGACGAGCTGCTCGGCCTGGTGGCGTGTGTGGGGCGCGTCGAGCCCTTGCAGGCGGCCCTCGACGAGCACGGTCTGGCGAGCGTGGAGGTCCTTCCAGCCGCCCGGCGCGCCCTGCGCAGCGCCGAGGACCACCTCGATCGTTCCCGCTTCATCGACGACCACCGGCGCGCGCTGGAGCTCGTCGCCGATCTGCACGATCAGCTGGCCCTGCAGCGCCAACCGCGCATCCTCCCCCTGCGGCGGACCGTCATGGCCCTGGTGGACCACGGCCAACGGGACCTCCAGCCCCTCCTGCTCACCGCTCGGGTACGCGACGCGCCGCGCCACGCCACGCACGGTGTCGCCGTCTGCCAGCTCGCCGTCGCAGTCGGCCTGTCGGTCGATCTTCCCTTGCCGCCGCTCTGTGATCTCGGCATCGCGGCCCTCGTGCACGACCTCGGGTACGCTCCCTGGGACGACCGCCCGGTGGGGCTGCGGGACCACGGCACACGAGCGCTCGAGGTGCTCCTCCGGGAGCGCGGCTTCCACGCCGCGCGGGTCCAGCGCGTGCTCGCGTGCCTGGACCATCACGCCGACGTGGCGGACCGGCCGGGCCTGCTGGCGCGCATCCTCCGCGTGGTCGACGACTACGACACGCTCACGCGACCCGGAGGCAGCCACACCCCCCACGGGGGGCTGATGCGCATGAAGGGCGCCGCCGGCTGGGCCTACGATCCCGTGGTCCTGCAGGTGTTCGTGAACCTCATGGGACGCTGGCCCCCCGGCAGCCTGGTGCGACTGGACAACGGCGCGCAAGCTCGGGTGATCTCCGGTGCGCGGGATCCCGTTCGTTGGGATCGGCCGCTGGTGGCCGTCGTGCGGCTCCCCGATGGAGAGCGGCCGCCAAAGCCGGTCCGGGTCGACACGGCGACGCGGTTTCCGATCGTCGGCCCGGTGTAGACTCGAGCTTCCCCACGGGCACCAAGAGGAGCCCCTTGACCACAGACGAACCGGCCCTCCCCGAAGCTCAGGACGAGCCCCGGGAGGAGGAGCAGAGGCCCCTGACGGAGGAAGAGCTCCTCGGCGCTGACCAGGAGGTCCTGCTCGGCGACGACGAGCAGTCCGAGCTCGCCAACAAGGCCCTGCGTGCCCTGGCGAGGGCCAGCCGCAGCTACCTGATCTACGATCCCCGCAACGAGGCGATCCGGGCCTTCCTCGAGGAAGTGAAGCGCAGCTTCGAGCTGTACAGCCAGAAGTACGGTGACCTGGACCTGCACATCCGGCCCTTCGAGCTGATGCTCGGCCGCCGCGCGGTCTACCTGGAGCGCGACCGCGAGCGCTCGCTCGCCTTCAAGCTCTTTCGCGACGGCGTCCGCCGCATGACCATCCAGGCCGGGGTGGACTGGCACGAGCTCACGCAGCTGTTGGGCGTGCTCTCCGTTCGCTACGTCGGCATCCGCCAGAACCCCGCGGAAGACGACATCGTCACGTTGCTCTGGAAGGCGGGCTTCTCCCACATCAACATCGAGGCGGTCGAAGGCTTCGTCCCCGAGGACGACGACGACCCCGGCGGGGGCCTGCCGGCGATCGGCGCCGACGGCATGCTCGGCGGCGCGCCCGTGGGCGGATCGGTGGGCAGCCCGATCGGCCCGCCGGGCGGCCCCTCGACGAGCGCGTCGATCCTGGGCGGCGAACCGGGCCAGGGCGACGCGACGGCAGCCCATGCCGCACACGCGGGAGCGGACGCGGCCTTCCAGCGCGCTGCCTACAAGGTGCCCGCGGGCTTTGACCTGCCACCCCCGGATCTCTACGACGAGAAGCCGGTGCACTACCGCTCCCTGCGCGAGGTGGAGAAGGAGGCGCTCCTGGAAGAGGACGCGTCCACCTACCTGCCCGACCTGGTGCTCCAGCTCATCCAGGAGTTGCTCCAGATCGCCAGGGACCCGACCGACCCGCTGGCCTTCGACAACGTCGTCCACATGATCCGGGACGCGCGCGACTTCCTGCTCACCGAAAACCAGCTCGACACGCTGCTGGCGCTGTTCGCGGAGCTCAACGACTTCCACGCCAACTGCCCGGCCGACGACCTCGACGAGCTCGACCGGCTGCTCGCCACGATGGCCAGCACGGGCGCGCTGCGGCGCGTGCTGAAGACCATCCCTCGCGAAGCCATCTCCCCGCCCAAGGAGTTCTACGAGCTGCTCGAGGTGATGCCGGGCGATCCCCTGCCGGCGCTCGTCGAGCTGCTCGGCGACGAGCGTGATCAGTCCACGCGACGGCACCTCCGCATCACCCTCGAGTCCTACCTTCCGGCCCGGGCGGCGCTGGTGGTGGAGGCCTTCCAGGCCGCCAGCGGAGGCGTGGCCGCCGACCTCATCCGGGTGCTGGCCAACGCCGCCCCCGAAGCGGCCCAGCAGGCCGTGGCCGACATCGCGAGCAGCAGCGACACCACCGTGCAGCTCGAGTTCCTGAAGCTCGCCGAGCACCTGCCCGTCTCCACCACCACGCGCACCATGCTGGTGCAGCTCCTCCGAAGCACCGACGAGGAGGTGCGCATCCGCACGCTCGAGGTCGTGGTGGGCATGGGCGAACGCGGCGCCTTTACCGCTGTGCAGCGCTTTGCGGAGCAACGGGCCAAGAAGGGCGCCAACACCGCGGAGCTCGAGGCGTGTGGCCGCGCCATGGCGCGCCTGCACCCCGCGCGCGCCTTCGACATGTTCCGCGAGTGGGCGAGCTACGGCGGGCTGCTGGCGCGCCTGGCCCAGCGCGGCCAGCCCCTCCGTCGCGTGGCCATCGCCGGCATGGAGCTCGTGGACCACAGCGAGGTCGAGGGGCTGCTCCGCACCGTGGCCGCCAAGGGCGACGAAGACGAACGGCAGGCCGCCCTCGCCACCTTGATGCGACGCCAGCGCACGCTGGCCGGGGAGGACGCGTGAGCAGCGACGCGACCCACACCGACGCGATCCAGGAAGCCCAGGACGCCCTCACCAAGAAGGTGGAGATCGCCAAGCTCGGCGAAGACCGCCAGCTGGCTTCGGTGGTGCGTGAGCGCGGGGAGCAGATGGCGAGGCTCATGGCCGGCGTCTTCCGCCTGACCCGCGTGCACGACCTGAAGAACGACGCCTTCAAGCAGCCCGTGAACGACCTGACCGGGCACATCACCGAGCTCCAGGACCTGCTCGGCTCGATCCACATGATCGTCGTGGAAGACCAGATCTACGTCAACGACATCCGGATCCGCTTCGACATCCACAGCGAGGTGCCGCGGGACCTGAACACGATGTGGTCCCGTCACCGCATCGGCGGCGTGTCGATCCATGGACCGGTCACCGCCGATCAGCTCAAGACCTTCGTGGACAAGGTCTCCACGGCCAGCCCCGCCCCCCGCGGTGCACGGCAGGTGCTGCAGAACTGGTGCACCGAGGCCGGCCTGGCGCAGATCGAGCTGCAGCCCATCTTCCGCTTCCGGCTGCAGGGGGAGGGCGAGAAGGTCAAGGCCGTCAACAAGGACGTCGCCGAGATCTACGCGCGCAACAACACCATCATCGGCGACGTCTGGGACAACATGGCCGCCGGTCGGAGCCCGAACACGCTCCCGGTGCGACGGCTCGTCACCGACCTGCTCGACATGGACGAACAGGAGCAGGTGGACGAGATGCTGGAGGTCGTGAACGACCACCACACCCCCGCCCACATGCGGCACAGCATGCAGGTGGCGGCGCTCGCGGTGCTCATCGGCCGCGAGATCGGCATGGACGGCCCCGCGCTCTCCGATCTCGGGGTCGCCGCGACCTTCCACGACATCGGCTACACGACCGAGGAAGACGGCTACCCGCCGCCCTTCGAGCGGCACGGAACGGCGGGCGCGCGCCTGCTGCTGGCCCAGCGTGGCTTCCACGAAGCCCGGATTCGCCGCCTGCTCGCGTGCCTGCAGCACCACCGCAGCCACGACGACCTGAACCGACCCGCGCTCTACGCCCGGATCATCAAGATCGCCGACGACTACGACACGCTGACCCGGTGGCGCCGCGGCGGCCCGATGATGAGCCCGCCCGAGGCGCTCGAAGCCATGCACGCCGGCTGCTGGACGCTCTACGACCCCACCCTGTTCCAGGCCTTCGTCAACCGCCTGGGCAAGTACCCCCCGGGCACGCTGCTCGAGATGAGCAAGGGAACGTGGGTGATGGTCATCTCCGGCGTGCGCGGCCCGGAGACCTTCGCAAAGCCACTCGCCGTGGTCGTGCGGCTGAAGGACGGTCGGCGCCCCTCGAAGCGCATCGTGGTCGACCTGGCGGAGCGCGGCACCATCAAGGGGCCGCTGCCCTACGATCTCGACGAAGACTGAGATAGGCGGGTGCACACCGTGCACGCCTCCGACCCACACCTCCTGCTCCCCGGCGCGGTCGTCGACCGCTACCGCGTGGACGCGGCCATCGGCACCGGTGGCATGGCCGAGGTGTACCGCGTCACCCACGAGCGGCTGGGCACCACCCACGCACTGAAGGTCCTGCACGTCCACCTGCCGTCGCAGGCCGACAGGCTCCTGGCAGAAGGTCGACTGCAGGGCGCGCTCAGGCACCCGAACGTGCTGGCGGTCACCGACGCCTTCTCGGTCGACGGCGCCCCGGCCCTGGTGCTGGAGCTGGTCGAGGGAGGGAGCCTCTACGACCGCCTGGACGGCGCTGGCCGCCTCGGCGCCGAGCAGGGAGAACAGCTCTTCCGCAGCATCGTCGCCGGGGTGGCGCACGCCCACGACCACGGCGTGATCCACCGGGACCTGAAGCCAGCCAACGTCCTGCTCGCCCGGATCGACGGCGTGGTGGTGCCCAAGGTCGCTGACTTCGGCCTCGCCAAGCACCTCGTGCGCACCGACGGCGGGCAGACCCAGCACGGCCGGGCCATGGGAACACCGGCGTACATGCCTCCCGAGCAGTTCCGCAACGCCCGCGACGTGGACGAGCGCGCGGACGTGTACGCCCTGGGCTGCATCCTCTACGAGATCCTCTCGGGGCAACGCGCCTTCGACGGACCCGACACCCTGGCCATCATGCGCGCGGTGCTCGACAACCGCTACGCGCCCCTCTCGAGCCGAGTTCCCGGCATGCCCGCGCGGCTGTGCAGCATCGTGGAACGCTGCCTGCACAAGGATCCGTTCCAACGTCCGGCGAGCGCAGGGGTGCTGCTCGAGCTGCTCGAGGGCGGCTTCGGCCGCTCCCGGCCCGCCGACACCTTCTTGCCCGAGCACGACCTCCAGACGGTGGACGTCCCCACACCGCAGACCACGCGGCTCAGCAACCTGGTGCCGGCGGGCGACCTGTTCCTGGGCCGTGACCGCGAGATGGCGGAGCTGGAGGCGCTCTTCCAGGCGGGGGAACGGCAGGTGACCTTGCTCGGGCCGCCCGGTGTGGGTCGCAGCCGCCTCGCTCGCGAGCTGGCCCTGCGGCTGGCGCGGGAGTTCTCCGGGGGGGCCTGGACGGTGAAGCTCGACGGGTTGGACAAGCGGGCCGATGTGCTGCAGGCCATCGGCGCCGCCGTGGGCATCTCGCTCGACCGCAACCGGAGCTGGGACGGGGTGGCCGAGCAGATCGGGTACGCCCTGGGGTCGAGGGGACGCACCCTGCTCGTGCTGGACCACGTGAGCCTGGTGGCCTGGGAGGTCGGCGCGATCCTCGAAGGCTGGCAAGGGGAACACGATGGCCTGGTGGTGTTGAGCACCAGCCAACAACCGCTGCAGACGCCCCACGAGGCGCGCTACCGGGTGGACGGCCTGGAGGTGGCCGACGGCGTGGCGCTCTTCGAGACGCGCGCCACGACCCATCGGCGAGGCTTCACCATGGGCGACGACACGGCCAGCGTGGTGGCGGAGCTGGTGGAGCGGCTGGACGGGCTGCCACTCGCCATCGAGCTCGCCGCCGCACGCGCCACCTTGATGTCTCCGGCGCAGATGCTGCAACGGCTCGACCAGCGGTTCCGCCTGCTGTCGAGGGCTCGGGGCTCGAGCGGCGTCACCCTGCGCACCGCCCTCGACGAAGCCTGGGCGCTGCTGGACGGCTGGGAGCAGCGAGCGCTCGCGGGCTGTTCCATCTTCCGGGGCGGCTTCACCGTGGAAGCCGCGGAACGGGTGCTGGATCTGCCACCCGAGGCGCCGTGGGCCGTCGATCTGCTCGACGCGGTGCACGACAAGTCGCTGTTGCGATCCACCGAGACCGCAGGCGAGGTGCGCCTGACCATGCTCGAGAGCGTGCGGGTGTACGCGGCCGAGAAGCTCGGCGAGGAGGGGCCGGCGCTTCGAGCACATCACGCCAACTACTTCCTCGAGGTGGGGGCCCGGCTCGCGGAGAAAGCGCGCGGCCACGACGCGCGACGGGGCCTCGACGCCCTGGAGAGCGAACGGCCCAACCTCGTGGCCGCCGCCACCGACACCTCGCTCGACGCCGGGCTGCGCGCCGAGGTCACCCTCGCCCTCGAGCACCTGCTGCGACTTCGGGGGCCCCTGCTCCAGCGCCTGGAGATCCTGGGGGCGATCGTGGACCACCCGGAACCCGGCATCCGCTGCAGGGCGCTGGCCGCGCGCGCGGACGCACGGTGGGTGGCCGGGGAGTACGCTGGGGCCGAGGCGGACGCGTCGGCTGCCTACGAGGCCGCGCTCGCGGCCGACGACGACGCCTCGGCGGTCATGGCGCTCACGGCCCTGGTCCGCGTGCTGCGCATCCAGGCCCGCTACGAGGAAGCCGAGCCCTGGGTGGCCACCGCGTTGGAGCTGGCGAAGGGGCGGCTCGACGCGCGCCTCATGAGCCGTTGCTACCAGCAGGTCGGCAACTTGCGGTACGCCCAGTCACGCAGTCACGACGCTCTGGTAGCGCACACACGCGCCCTGGATCTGGCGCGCCAGGCCGGCGACCTCTCGCTGGAGGTGTCGGCCCGCAGCAACCGTGCGCAAGCGCTCCGCCTGCTCGATGAGGAGGACGAGGCCCGCTTCGAGCTGGACCACGCGCTCCGGCTGGCCTACCACGTGGGGCAGCGGCAGGTGGTCCAGGTGCTGCTGCAGCGCGGCAATGCCGAGATGACACGCTCCGACGTCGAGGCCGCCAAGCAGACCTACGAGCTCGCACTCGACATCGCCCGGCGCTACGGCCTCCGACGCCACGTGGCCACCTTGTCGATGAACTGCGGCGTGGTGTCCCAGAGCGAAGGCGACATCCCGGCGGCCATGGTCGCCTTCCGAGAGGCCCGGGACGCGCACCTGCGCGCAGGGAACGCCCGGCAGGTGGCCATCGCGCTCGCCAACCTGGCGGTGGCCCGCTTCGAGCGTGGCGACAACGACCGGGAGGCCTTTCACGAAGCCCTCGAGAGCGCACGCGCGGTGCGCTTCGGACGCTTGCAGGTCTGGTTGCTCGCCCACCAGGCCTGTCTGGAGGCACGCACAGGCGCCATCGACGAGGCGCGCGAGGCCCAGGCCCAGGCCCAGGTGCTGGCGGAGGGCATCGACGCGGCGACCATGACGGGCCTGCTCGAGCTCACCGACGCCTGGATCCGACGGCACGCCGGTGAAGCGCCGCACGCAGCCGACGCCGGCGGGCCCGCGCAGGCGGAACCCGCAGCGGTGCTCGGCCGCATGTGGCGGGCGCTTCCCGCTCAGAACACGTAGACGGCGCCACTGCCGCCGTTGTCGCCAGGCGCGCCGACGATCTTCTTCGGTCCGGGACCGCCCGTGCCACCGCCGAACTCGTCGTTCTTGTCGTCGCCGAGGAAGTGCGAGCCACCATGGACCGGCGGAGCCGGTGATGCCGCGGCACCGGTGTCCACGTTGATGGAGCCCTTGCAGGTGGTCACGTCGACCACGTAGGCCGCACCCGCACCCGGCTCGACACCCTCCGCAGACGGCGCGCCGACCAACAGCTCGTAGCCGCCGTCCTCTCCGGTGATGGACAGCGCCGTGCCCAGCGCGGAGGTCTGATCGGTGGTGATGGTGCAGTCCGCGTCGGAGGCCGAGAGCTCGCCGCTCAGCGGGCCGAAGAAGACGTACGCCTCGCCCTTTCCATCGGCGCGCGGAGCCCCGACGGCGAGGTCGGCGGTGCCGTCACCGTTCAGGTCGTAGCCCGACGAGATGGCGCTGCCGAAGGCATCGTTGGCGGTGCCACCGACGACCACGGCGGCGGCGTCGGACTCGAGCGCGGGCGACGTGGTCAGGTCGGAGAACACGAAGACCGCGCCCTCGGCGTTCCCGTCACCCGATGGGTGGGAATAGCTCGGCGCGCCGACGACCACCGTGGTCGCGACCCCGCTGACCACGCTGCCACCCCAGTCCACCACCTGGCCCGCCTGCGCGGTCGCGCCCAGCGACTCGGAGAAGGTGATCGACCAGTCCGGACTGTCCAGGTCCTTTCGAGTCGACAGGTCGTAGTAGAGCATCGCCTTCCCCTGCCCCTCGTCAGGCGCACCCACCAAGAGGCCCGTGAGCGACTTGGCGCCCGGCAAGCCGGGGATCCAGGCTGTCGAGGTGCCGGCTCCCGCACCCGCGGTGCCGTAGTCCAAGGTGGTGGCACCCACCTCCGCCATCGTGAGCTCGCCGCCCTCGACGAGCACCGAGGCATCCGCCAGGTAGTACACGCCGCCGGACAGATCGCCCGTGGCCCCCATGCCCGGCGCGCCGACGACCAGCCCGTTCTCGCCGATGGCGAGCCCCGTGCCAGCGCGCTCGCCGTCGTTCTCGCTCACGATCGTCGTCCCCTCGAGGGTGTCGTCCGAGAGGCTCACCGCCGCGGTGTAGACCGCCCCTCGATCCGACTCGTGCCCGGGCGCTCCCGCAGCGATGATGGTCTGCTTGCCGTCGAAGAGGACCGCAAGGGTGGTGCCGAGGCCACCGTCGACCTTCGGATCGCCCTCCATGGCGAAGGCCGCCGAAGACGCCGCGACGTCGTCGTTCGACGGACCGGTGTCGTCGGTGCCCGGATCGGTGTCCACCGGCCCGGTGTCGTCGGCCAGCGCGGGTCCGGTGTCGTCCCCCTTGTCGTCGTCGGGGATGCAGCCCAGCAGGGCAAGGCTCAACCAGCTCGTCATCACGCGTTCCTCCCGGAGGAGGGAGGCTAACGCGACGCATGCACCGTCAAGATCCGCGCTTTCGCGCGTACAGCAGGGCCTCGGCGACCCGCTCCTGCTGGAGCGACCCGTCGAGCTGCGCGTCCAACACCGCCTTGGCGAGGCGAAGCGCGACGGGATCGCGCTTCGCGACCTCCGCACCCAGCGCCAGCGCGGCTGCGCGCGGGTCGACGGAGACCTCGGAGACGAGTCCCCAGGACAGAGCTTCCTCCGCCGAGAGCTGACGCCCGGCAAGGATCACCTCCCGGGCGCGCGCCTGTCCGACCAGGCCGGGCAGCCGGCTGCATCCCCCAGCCGCGGGAATCAGACCGAGCCCCGTCTCGGGCAGCCAGAAGCGCGCTCGGGGCCCCGCGATCCGAACATCACAGGCCAGAGCCAGCTCGAAGCCGCCACCTACCGCCGCGCCCTGCACGGCCGCGATGGACACGAAGGGCGCCCTCGCCAGCCGGTCGAACACCCGCTGGGCCAGCAGATCGAGGGCGTCCTCGGGCGCCGCCAGCTTCATGCGCTCCAGGTCCGCGCCGGCACAGAACGCGCGCTCGCCGCTGCTCGCGACCACCACCACCGACGTGTCGACAGCGCCCACGGCCGCATCGAGCTCGATCAGGAGCTCGGGGGTGTAGGCGTGGGCCTTCTCGGGCCGCGCCAGCTCCATCACGGTGATCTCGCCGACCTTGGAGCAGTGAAGCGACATGGACCTTCCTCGGAAAGGAGTATCCTTCATCCGGGTCCCCTCTGTCGGGCGAGCGTGTGAGCAACCACGGCATTCCAGTCGATGCGACGCCTCACGGCTGTCCCTACCTCCCGGGACGGACCGCGGTGCTCCCTCTGCGCTGGTACCCCGACGACCTCGGCGCCGAGGACCTCGACGAGCTCCTCGCCAAGGCCGACCGGCGGGTCGGCCGCCACCTCTACCGGCCGACCTGTCCGACCTGCGACGCCTGCAAGGGCATCCGGCTCAACACGGGGGACTTCGCCACCTCGCGCTCGCAACGGCGCGTGTGGCGCAAGAACCAGGATCTGCGGGTGAGCGTCGGGCCGCCGCGCGTCGATCGGGTGCGTCTGGACCTCTTCAACCGCCACAAGCTCGGCCGCGGACTCGCCAAGCGGCCCACCACAGCGCGCGAGTATGCGGGCTGGCTCGTGCACTCCTGCTGCCGCACCGTGGAGACCCGCTACCTGCTGGACGGCAAGCTCGTGGGCGTGGGCATCGTGGACATGGGGCGACGGGCCGCCTCCAGCGTCTATTTCTACTTCGACCCGGATCACGACGACCGCTCCCTGGGTGTGTTCTCGGTGCTCGCCGAGGTCGACTGGGCCCGACGCCTGGGCATGGAGCACTACTACCTGGGCCTGTTCGTGAAGGGCTGCCGGCAGCTCGAGTACAAGGCCAGCTACTTCCCGCACGAGCGGCTGGTGGACGGCCGCTGGCGCCGCTTCGAGAAGCGCCCTCAGGGCGCTTGATCCAGGCGCCCTCGCACGCCGCGCCGCGGACCGCCGTGACGCCCCGTCGCCGGGGGCGCGTCCCCGAGCTGTGTCTCGGGCGGCGGCGCCAGCAGCAGGCCTTCGGCGTTCAGCGCCCGGCCGACCGACGTGGCCCCGTCCGCGCACACGTGGTGCCCGTCGTCCGGCGTGCGCGAGGCCGGTACGATGTCGCGGTCGAGGTTGTTCACCGCCACCAACGCGGTGGATCCAGCCAGGAGGAGCGCCATCAGGCGCCCGAGCACGCCCGGCCCGGAGGCCAGCCCGAGGAGCAGCACGAGCCCCACCGTGGGCACGAGGTAGTACTCGAAGTTCAGGGGCTCCTTCCAGGCGACCAGCGGCACATAGGTCCAGCACCACGCGGCCACCGCCACCGCCTCCCGTCGCGCCACCCGCACGACGCGCTGCCCGCGCACCAACAGCCCGAGCCCGAGCGCTGCGTAGGCCCAGCCGAGGGTGGGCAAGGGCACGCGCCGGGGGTGGGGTCGCTGGCGCAGGCAGGTGCGCTGCACGCGCGCGGCCGCAGTGGTCGACCATCCGAGCGCGACCTCACTCCCGATCGAGCGGTCCGAGGAGGGAGCGCCGGCCGTGACATCCGCGAGCAGGAGGTCCTCGACACCGACTGGATGACCCAGGCGCTCCGACTGGTAGCGGGCCGCTCCGCCGTAGCCAGCACCCAGCAGCGCAGCCGCGACCGCCACGTACGCCACCAGCGCACGGAAGCGCCGCCCCCCCCAGCCGCCGATCAACGCCAGCGCGAGCCCTGGGCCCGCGAGCGCGGCGACCTGGTGGAGCAGGATGGCCGCGCCGTGGAGCAGGCCGACGACCACGCCGCGCGCAGGAGAGGCCTCGCCCTCCGTCGCGACGGCCAGAGCCATCAAGACGACCACAGCGGGCCAGATGTGCACCTCGTAGGTGCCGGCGAGCGACCACCATCCGTAGGTGGCCGCCAGCCCGAGCCCCGCCAGCGACCCCGCGAGGAACCCTGACCGACGCGCGACCAACCAGCACAGGAGCCCCGACCCGATGGAGGCCCCTCCGACGTTGAGCCACTGGAGCGGCTCGATGATCGCGCCCTCGTAGCCCAGCGCCTGTGCCAGCCGGACCGCCGCCAGGCCATAGGCGTTGTGCAGCAGGTGCTTCGCGTGCACGAGCTGCCCGTCGAGCACGTCGTCGGCGTAGGCCGCCGCGTCCGGTGTGTGCCATTGCGCGGCGGTGGCCAGGTAGACCAGGGCCACCACCAGCGCCACCGCTGCGGGCGCGAAGCGGCTCACCGCCGCGTCCGCCAGGCCAAGGCCACGGCGCCGAGCGGCCACCCCACTACAGGGGGACGCCGGAGCCGGTGCCGTCTGGGGCAACGATGTCGGGTGTGCCCTGCTCGTCGGAGAGCTCCCCGCTCTCGTTGACGATGTGGAACTCGACGCGACGGTTGATGGCCTTGCCCTGGGGGGTGTCGTTGGTCGAGAGCGGCCGCTCCTCGCCGTAGCCGATCCAGCTCAGGCGCTCCGGCCCCACACCACGGTTCACGAGGTAGCGCACCACGGCGCCCGCGCGACGGGCGGACAGGTCGAGGTTGTAGTCGTCGCCGCCGTCGCTGTCGGTGTGGCCCTGGACCTCGAGCAGGACCATCGGGTAGTCGATGAGCACCGACGCTGCCTCGTCGAGCAGGCGGTAGCTGTCCACCGTGATCTGGTCCGAGGCGACCTCGAAGTTGATGCCCTTGATCACGCCCGTGAACTTGACGATCTGGGGTGGGAGCTCGTCGGGGCAGCCGTCCTCGTCGTCGATGCCGTTGTAGGTCTCGGGTTCGTTCATGCAGGCGTCGGCCGCGTCGAGGATGGCGTCGCCGTCGTTGTCGCGGTCGTCGCAGCCGTCGTCGTCCTCGAAGCCGTCCATGTCCTCCGCGTGGTTCGGGCAGCTGTCCTCCAGGTCGACCAGGCCGTCGCCGTCGTTGTCGATGTCCGGGCAGCCGTCGTCGTCCTCCCACCCGTCGAGGTCTTCCGCGACGTCGGGGCAACGGTCGTAGTCGTCGAGCAGGCCGTCGCCGTCGTTGTCGGTGTCGGGGCAGCCGTCGGCATCGGCGAAGCCGTCTTCGTCCTCCGCTGCGAGCGGGCAGGTGTCGTTGATGTCGAGGATGCGGTCCCGGTCGTTGTCGGGGTCCGGGCAGCCGTCAGCGTCCTGGTAGCGGTCGTAGTCCTCCGGGTCCTCCACGCACTCGTCGACCGAGTCGGTGATGCCGTCGCCGTCGAGGTCCCGCTTCCCCGCGAAGGGGTAGAAGTTGAAGCCGAAGGTGAGCTCCCAGTCCGTGAACTGATCCGGGATGTCGCCATGGGGCTCGGTGCCCACGTTGTACATCCAACGGAAGTCGGTGCGGAGCGCCATGCCGGGCGTGAGGCGGGCTTCGAGGCCCGGCCCCGCGTTCAGGAGCGCATCGGTGTCGGGGTTCTTGTAGTTCCCGTACCCACCTTCCTGAGGGCTGGGCTCCCAGACCTCCGCGTCGCGGTGGATCTTCTTGTAGATGATGCCGCCGCCGACCGCGAGGAACGGACGGACCTTGATGTCCGGGAACGGGAAGACCAGCAGGTTGATGCGCGGCGTGAACGCGTCGTAGCGGTACGGGATGCCGTCGTCGCCCACGACCACGCGCGCGCGGCCCTGGGACCAGCCCACGGCGTCCGCCTCCAGGGTGATCGGGTCGACCAGGCCCAGGCCGACGCGCGGGGTCAGGACCCAGGTGTCGTCCAGGTTCTCCTGGGGATCGGTCCAGAGGTAGCCACCGTAGGCACCGAACTGGAGCTCGCCGGCCTCGGCATACGCCGGGCGCTCGAGCATGGACAACACAGCGAAGAGGGAGCACAGCATCTACCAACCCATTCTGCTTCAGCGGACCTGCTTCCGCGCCTGTCGTTTCTCGGCGCGGAGCTCCTTGCGTGAGAGGTCCACCCGAACGGCGACCCCCGGGATGACCTCGAACTCCTTCCCGCCCAGCGCGTAGCTGCCGCCCGGGAGCATGCCCTCGAAGTAGCCTTCGGCGTCCATCCAGAGCACCGCGGTGTCGATGGCACGCCGCTGCTCGGGATCGAAGGGCATCTTCTCCGCCTCGAGCTCGGTCGTGCGCGGCGGGTCGACCACCAGCTCGACGCGTCCGTAGGACTCGTTGATGGCCGTGATCCACATGTCGAGCTGGTCGGTGGGCTCCAGCGACTGCGCACGGCTCAGCCGGTCGAGCGCCGCGCCCATCTCGCCGTTGACGCGCGCCGAGTAGGCGGCCTGGACGTGCACGTAGGCGGGGGGCACCACGCCCTCCAGGGCCAGGATCTGCTCGTACCGACGTTCGACGCCTGCCCACGCCTGCCGCTCGGCCAGGCGTTCCAGATCGTCGATCAGGCGGTTGAGCTCGGCCGCGCTGCGCTCGTCCAGGGTGGCGACGGGCTGAGCGTGGGCGAGGGACGCGAAGAGCCAGAACATGCCCGTTTGTAGCACCTTACTCGCCGCTCGTGTCCGGGAGGACGTAGCGCATGGCCTTCAGGTGCTCCCCGCCCGCGTTGGCGCGGGACCGCCAGGTGGAGAACACCACCCGGCCCTCTCCGTCGTCGAAGCCCACCATCAGGGGCGAGTTCGGAGCGGTCTGTTCCTGCTGGTCCATGGTGTAGGGCGCATCGCCGACGAGGTAGGCCGTGGTGCCAGGCCCGAGATCGAGGATCACCGGCCACACGAACATGTCGTAGGTCACGGCCATCTCGCCGGTTCCGATGGCGCTCTCCATGCCGCTGTCGAGCACGGTCCCGACCACCACGTCGGCCTCACCCACCTGGCCGGCGTCGGGCACGAGGTCGTCGCCCATGAAGTCGATGGCCTGGGGCCAGGCCCGCTCCACCACGTCGTAGGCCCAGTCGCTGGCGTAGACGGTGCCGCCCTGCTGGACATAGGACTGGAGGGTGGCGAGCACCAGGTCCACGGTCGGATTCACCGCACCGGAGGAGTCGTAGAAGATGCCCTCTTCGAGGTGGCCACCGTCGAAGAAGACCACCGCGTACTCGCTCATGGCATCGAGGTCGGTGAGGAAGTCCACCATCTCGTCGCCGGTCTGGCCGTTGACCTCGAGGTAGTCGGTGATGCCGAGGGTCTCGAAGAGCACGCCGAAGTCGTCGTAGTCGCCCGTCACCACCGCGGCCTTGAAGTCCACCGCCGTGAAGCAGTCGGGCTCCTCGATCATCACGTCCTTGTTCTTGGGCATGCCGATCATGAACTGCTCGATGATCTCGTTGCCCACCTGGTAGTAGATGTCGTACTCGCGGTCGCCCTGCAGGGGGTCGAGCGCCCACCAGCCGTCCTCGTCGGACTCGGTGATGCGGGTGTCCCACACCACGCCGTTCTCGTCGTAGAGGTGGGTGTAGACCGTGACGCCTTCGTACCAGGTGCCGGTCTCGGCGTTGCACACGCGACCCTCGATCTTTCCGCCGTCGGCGAAGGGATCGTCGACCCACTCGGTGAACTCGTTCTCGTTCTTGCAGGCGACCAGGCTGAGCAGGATGGACGCGGCGAGCGTGAGGCGCTTCATGGTGCGGTCCTAGTAGGAGGTGCCGGGGACCAGGACGAAGATCTCCTGGGAGTCGAGCAGGGTGGTGCCGTCGCCGAGCACGTTGAGCGTGAGGCTGTAGAACTGATCGTCCTCGACCTCCGCCACGGTGCCGCGGAAGGTGAGCGTGAAGTCGATCACCTGGCCCGTGGCCGCGCCGGACAGGGTGTAGGTGGCCGGGTCGATGTCGACCACGAAGCCGTGGGTGTCGCCCTCGATCTCCAGCTCGATCTCCGAGAACACCACGCTCTGGACCAGGTCGTCGATGGCGTCGGTGACCGTGGAGCGGAACTGGCTGGAGCTGGAGCTGTTCCAGGTGAAGACCAGGCGATCGTCGGCCAGCCCGTCGCCGTCGGTGTCGGCGTAGCTGGAGGTGTCGTCGGCCAGCTGGTTCATCTGCGTGACCGGTGTGGAGCCGGAGACCGACACACCGATCAGGTAGGCCCCCAGATCCCGGGCCGCCATGCTGACGTCGGAGTTGCCGGCGTCGCCCGGGCAGCCGCCCGGGGTGCCGAAGCCGCCATCGGCATCGCGCAGCTGGTTGTCGGTGGCGTAGACGAGCACGGGGAGTGCGTAGGCCCGGAAGCCGAAGCCGCCGAGGTCCCCACCGCCGGAGTAGAGCCCGGTCTGGGCGCCGCCCGCGGAGCCGTTGAAGGGATCGGACGCCGAGCCGATGAAGGGCTTCACGTCGTCGGCGCTGTCGTAGCTGCCGTTGCAGCTCTGGTCGTAGCCGACGCCGGTGAGGCCCTGGTAGAGCGCCTCCATGCCCGACTCGGGACCATCGCCGCCGCCATGCAGGCCGATGCCGGAGAGCGCGCTCTGCACCTGGCCGACGTCGCTCGTGATCTCCTGCTGCAGGATGAAGGGCTTGTCCTGCCCGCTCCCGTAGGAGCCGTGGTTGTAGTCGTCGAAGGTGGCCACGCCGTACTCGGCGTCGGGGATCTGCGACGACAGGGTGCTCACGATCGCGCTGTACTCGTTCTTCATCGCCGAGAGCGTGCTCGACATGGAGCCGGTCGTGTCGAGCAGGAAGGCGATGTCGCCCATCTGGATGTCGAGGGTGAACTCGAAGACCTCCTCGGTCTCGGTCCGCTCGTTGACCTCGACGTAGAGCCCGTCGATCTCGCTGAACGGGTCGTTGGGGTCGGTGCCCGCGGACACCTCGGCGCCGTCGGGGTTGGCGTCGCCGTCGGTGTTGGAGTCGTAGGGGTCGGTGCCGTAGACGTCGCGCTCCTCGTCGTCGGTCAGGCCATCGCCGTCGGAGTCGGTGTCCTGGAAGTCGTAGAGGCCGTCGCCGTCGGTGTCGCGGGGCTCGGAGCCACCGGACTCGTAGGTGTCGGTGAAGCCGTCGCCGTCGGAGTCCTCGTCGAGGTAGTCGGGCGTGCCGTCGCCGTCGGTGTCGGCCGGCTCGGTGTCGAACTCGGAGGTGCCGGCCTCGTAGATGTCGGCCACGCCGTCGCCGTCGGAGTCCTCGTCGAGGTAGTCCGGCGTGCCGTCGCCGTCGGTGTCGACCTCGGCGCAGTCGCGGCCGATCTCGTAGGTGTCGAGGATGCCGTCGCCGTCGTTGTCGTGGTCGGCGTAGTCACCGATGCCGTCGTCGTCCGGGTCGTCGTCGCCCTCGTCCTCGTCGTCGAGGCAGTTGTCGTCGCTGTCCTCGTCGCGGAAGTCGTACTCGCCGTCGCCGTCGGAGTCGAGCGGCAGGGTCAGCACGTCGTCGTCGCCGGCCTCCACCTCGTCGGGAATGCCGTCGTCGTCGCTGTCGAGGTCCAGGTAGTCCGGGGTGTCGTCGCCGTCGGTGTCGACGTCTTCGAGGTCTTCGCCCGTGTCCTGGTACATGTTGGAGAAGAAGCCCTCGTGGAAGTCCATGATCGTGTCGCCGTCTTCGTCCGGGTACTCGATCTCGGGGGGCGACTCGTCGTCGCCGCCGCCACCGCCGGAACCGGAGCAGGCGTAGAGCAGGGTGAGCGGGACACTGAGAACGAGGGTGGGGAGTACCCGCACGTTCCTCTCCTGGGCGCGGAAGGCGCGAAGGATACCCGCGCATGGGCCCCGGGGGAAGCAGACTTCACCTCGACGCCGACTCCCGCACGCGGTTTCCGGCGCGCGAGGGCACCCCCACGACGACGTTGCCCGAACGGTGACCCGAGACGGGTCCGACGTGAAACCGGCTTGAAAGCGATCGCAAGGCCCAACCGGGCCGAAGCGGCCGGGTAGGCTCCCACCGTGCTCACGCCCATCCTCCGGCTCGGCCTCGATCCCGATGGTCTCGGCGCGGTCCTCGACGAAGGGGCAGACGGCCAGGTCGCCGGTCGGCTGAGCCGGACGGAGCTCAGCACGCTGCCCGAACGGCTCGCGCGCTTGCTCGCACCGCCGGAGAGACTGCTCACCTCGGCCGCCGAGGCCGACACCCACCGACGCGAGCTGCACGCCGCGCGAGCGCTGGCCACGCTGCTGTCGGGACGAGGCATGTCGCCGATCCGTGGCCGCATCGCCGCGCTGCGCACGGCGGCCGAGCAACGAGGGGCCCACCTCTGCCTGCTCTTCGACCCGCGCACCCACGCGCTGGAGCGGGTGCCCTGGGAGCTGGTGACGCTCTTGACCCCCGGGGACTGGGTCGCGGCCGGCGCGCGTGTGGTGCGCACCAGCGGCGCTGCGGTGCCCGCGCTCCCCCGCCACGGCGAACGCCTGCAGGTCACCCTCTGGACGCCGCGACCCGAGGATCCGATCTGCCTGGCCGTGCTCGACCCCTTGCTGGCGAGGCTCACCGCGCTGGACGTCGAGGTGCTGCGCCCTGCCTCGCTCGACGGCTTGCACCTCGGGACGGCCGGCATCTACCCCGTGGTGCACGTGCTCACCCAGCACGAAGACGATCTCGCGACCCTGCCACCGTCGCTGGGTGCCGGCGCGGGCCTGGTGGTGCTGGACATCTGTGGATCCGCTCGCGGGTCGCGGGTGCCCACCGCGGAGATCGGACCGCTGCACGCGCCGGCCGTCCTGCGCCCTGCCACCCGGCTGGCGCACGACGCCTCCACCCGCTTCTCGCTCGGGCTCTACGAGTCGCTGGCCGACGGCGGCTCACTCGTCGACGCCGTGGCCGAGGGTCGGCGACGCCTGGAGCGACTCGGCGTCGCCCACCCCACCTGCCGCTGGTGGAACCCCCGGCTGAGGGTGTCGGGTCGCCACGTGCTCGACGCGCCTCCACCGCTGCGTGGGGCCGACCGGCCGACCGGCTGGCCGGCGGAACGGACCAGCGCGGGCGGCCTGCTGAGCCGCGCCAACGAACAGGCGCGTGCACGCGGATGGTTCGGCGTCGAGCAGCTGCTGGGTGCCCTCCTGTCCATGGAGACCCCCACGGCGCGCCTCCGCACCGTCCGGCCCCCACTCGTCGAGCTGATGCGCACGCTCCCACCCCTGATGGGCGTGGGCGGCGAGCCGACCCCGACCCCGAGGGTGCGCGCGCTGGGTGCCCTGCTCGAGGCTGGATGGGGGCCCGACGACCTGCTGCGTGTGCTGCTGGACGTCCCGTGGGTGCGCGCCGAGCTGTTCGCCCCGGTGCTCGGCGAGCCGAGCCGCGGACCGAGTGGAGACGCCGCGCGGGCTCTGCTCCTCGAGGTCTGGGGCGGGCCCGAGGACGGGCGACAGCTGCGGCTCGAACCGGGCGCGATCCTGGGCCGCACCGACCCTGCCCGACGAGGGGACGCGGTGGAGCTGTACCCCAGCGGCGGACCGGTCGACCTCGCCCTGAGCCGGCGTGCGCTGGTGGCCACGGGCGGCTCGCACGTGCAGCTTCCGGCAGCGGCACGCCTGCAGCGCGGACGGGAGGCCCTGCGTTCCGTTCAGGGACACGTCGAGGTGCGTGCAGGCGACGTGCTGTGGCTCGGGCAGGCCACCCGGCTGGCGGTGCTGGCCACGGGATGAGATCGCGCGGCCTTGACCCCCGCGTTGGCGGGGTTAGATCGATGGCCGCCTGAAGAGGTCCGTGGCGACGCCAGACTGGCGCTCCCTCGACAGGCCTAGTCCAATCCACGGCGCTTTCGACGCGCTTCCCGTGTTCTCGCGGGAACGTTCAAGAGTACCAAGAACCCTATGTGGACCCTGACCCTGATGTGGGCCTGTGCAACGACGCAGAGCCTCGACACCCAGCCCTACGCCGGTCGCTTCGACGACGTGACCTTCACGACGGACGAGGCGGCCATGCTGCTGGACTTCGTGAACCATGCGAGCTTCCGCACCCTGGACGACGAGGTCGGCCTCGACCACCGCGCCGTCGAGTCGATCGTGCACCACCGGCCCGTGCGCAACCTGCTGCAGCTCAGCGACACGCCCTACGTGGGCGAGGTCGGCATGACGCGCCTGAAGGACTTCGCCCTGGGCGAGTCCGTGCTCGTCGAGCTCGACTGAGAGGAGCGCGGCGCTACCCGAGCGCCGGGTTCAGCGTGTAGGTTCCCGTGATGCTGGCCCGGTCCAGGATGTGCGCGGCGATCGCAGCCAGCGCCTCCGGCCCTCCGAAGCGCCCGTCGAGGCCCAGCGACTCGGTGTCGAGGGCATAGACCGTGAACACGTAGTGGTGCAGCCGCTCGTCGTTCCACGGGGGACCCGGACCGTCATAACCACCGTAGTCGCCCCCCATGTCGGGGTCGCCGGCGAACCAGTCCGTGTAGTTGTTGAGCCCGCGCCGGCCGTTCGGCGTGGGGCCCAGCGGCTTGCCTCCAGCCGTCACGCCGTCGGAGTCCGCGCCCTCCGGGAGTCCGGTGAAGGACGCGGGGATGTCGACCAGGACCCAGTGGAAGAAGTCCACGCGGGCGAGGTCGCGCGGGACCGTGCGCCCTTCCTGGTTCACGTCGTCGCCGACCGAGGGAACGTCCGGGTCGTGGCAGATGACAGCGAAGCTCCTGGTGCCTTCTGGCGCGTCGCGCCAGCTCAGGTGGGGGCTTCGGTTGGCCGACAGCGCCACATGGCCGACCGCGGCCTGCACGGCGAAGGCGTTGTCTCCCGGGACACGGGCCCCATCCACGAAGGTGTCGCTCCGAAGGTGCATTCGACGATCTCCTCTGCAGGCTTCCTAGGTAGCACACCCTCGATCTATCCTTCCAGGACACCAACAGGGAGGGGGCACACATGCCGCTCTGCGAGATCCTCGGCGACCTGCCGCTCGGCGCATGGGACATCAAGCGCGCCGGGACCACCATCGGCGTCCTGGTCATCAACGGCAGCGCTTCGGCCGACAGTGGCTTCGGCGCCAAGACGGAGAACTGGCACTGGGACCAACAGGCCTGGGCCGACGACTTCGTGCTCGTGGAGCGATCCACGGCGCCGGACAAGGCCGACCACACAGGCTGGGAGACCTACCCACACGTGCTCTTCGCCGGCAGCGTCGACCTGCCGGCCACTCCGGCCACGAAGACCTGGCGCCTGACCCGCAAACCCGCAGGGCAACCGCCCCAGGACCTCGACGTGTTCGTGCGCCGCGTCGCGAGCGCGCCCCGCATGACCTGGTGGGCGAAGCCCGCCGAGCTCGACGGGCACCTCCTCGACCCGAACGGCGACGACCTGGTCTGGGAACACATCACCGCATGGCCAGGTGGCACGGGCACCAGCGGGTACGAGACCATCGACGAGACCGCCAGCTCCTGATGCCCTGCGTCAGATCTCGCAGATCTCGACCTTTGGCACGCCGAGGCGCAGCTCCCGGTTCCGTCGACGCTGCACCGTGCGAGCCGGGTTGAACACCCCGGCCTCCGCGAGGGCCTTGCGCGCACGGTGGCTCAGCACGTAGAGCTGGCCGTCGTCGATCCCCATGGCCGCAGTGACCTCTTCCTGGTGGCGCCAGCCGCGCTCGTCCGGTGGCTTGTCTTCGTCGGCGACGCGCGCACGGGCCAGCTCCAACAGGAGCGCGAAGTGCCGTGGCGCGCCGAGGTCGGATTCGTCCGCCAGGGTGCTCACCACCACCCGCACGAGGGACCCGTCGTGCACCTCGAAGCGAAGGGCGGTCTGGTCGAGGGTGATGGTGCCCGCGTCGTGGTCGAGGGTCATGGCCAGGGCTTCGGGCAGGTGCAGCCGCCAGGCTTCGCCGCCAGCCGCCACGAACTCGCCCTCGATGGGCTCGATCGCACCCTTGGATTCCACGACCCAGACCCCATGCTCGCCCCTAGCCACCAGGACCTCCGGGTCCGCGGACTCGGGCAGGAACAGGGTCTCCCCGATCGCGCGCACCAGCTGGCTGCCGCAGGTGGCGAACAAGGCCGGCGCATCGTCCGACGCGAGCTCCCAGCTGGCCTCTTCGCTGCCGAAGCCGATCCGCGTGCCGCGCCCCACGCGTGCGGTTCGACCCGCATGCAGGCGCTTGCCGTCGATCCAGGTGCCGTTGGTGCTGCCCAGATCACGGACCTGCCAGCCCTCGGCGGTCCACCGGAAGATGGCGTGCTCGCCGCTCACCCGGCGGTCCTCGAGGAGCAGGTCGCAGATGCGAGAACGCCCGACGAGGTGCCGAGATCGGAGCAGCTGCCCCTGACAATCCTTGAGTCGAAGAAGCTCCCCCATGTGCGCGACGTCCTCCCTGGACCCGAGTGAGTATAGTCGGCGGATGGGAGCCAGGAGTTGAGCGAGACGCACGGATCCACCTGGTACCCGGACCAGATCCTGCCCGCTGGCGATCGGACGCAGCCCGATGTTCCAGTTCGCTACGAGGTCATCGGGCTGTTGGGATCCGGCGGCATGGGCGAGGTCTGGCGTGTGCGCGACACGGAGCTGGACCGCAGCGTGGCCATGAAGGTGGTGCGCGCGGAGCTGTCGGAGCGAGCAGGGACGCTGGCGCGCTTCGAGGCCGAAGCACGGCTGTGCGCGCGGCTCCAGCACCCCGCCATCGTGCCGGTGCACGACCAAGGCGTCACCGGAGACGGCCGTCTCTGGTTCACCATGCGCGAGCTGCGCGGCGAGACCCTGCAGCAGCACGTGGACAGCGTGCACCGGGCGTCGGCCGGCTCGTCCTGGCTGCCCGACCCCGAAGGCTGGACCCTGAGGCGCTTGCTCTCGTGCTTCGAGCAGGTGTGCCTCGCGGTCGCCTACGCCCACACCGAGGGCGTGATCCACCGCGACCTGAAGCCGGACAACGTGATGGTCGGCGCCTTCGGTGAGGTGCAGGTGATGGACTGGGGCGTGGCCACGGTCGTCGAGCACGGCGAGGCGCCCAGACGAGGCAGCGTGGGCACGCCGGCGTACATGGCACCCGAGCAGGCCAGCGGGCGAGCCCACCAACAGGGCCCCGCGACCGACATCTATGCGCTCGGTGCCACGCTCTACTGCCTGCTCGCCGGTCGAAAGCCGTACACCGCGAGCTCGCCCACCGACGTGATCGTGGCGGTGATGACGAGCACCCCGAGACCCCTGACCAGCGTGCACGACAAGCCGATCGCTCCCGAGCTCGTCGAGCTGGTCGAGCACGCGATGGCGCGCAAGCCCGAGGATCGGCCACCGGACGCGCACCAGCTCGCCCGCCGGATACGGGAGCACCTGGACGGCCTCCGACGGCGGGACGCTGCCCGCGATCGGGTCGACAGCGTGCGCGCCCTGGCCGATCTCGCACGGGAGCTCCGACGGCGCAGCGCGGCCCTGCGCCTCGACGCGGCCGAGCGGCTGGCTCCCCTCGCCGCGCACGCGCCCGTCGACGAGAAGCGCACCGCGTGGGCGCTCGAGGACCGCGCAGACGCCCTTGCCCTCGAGGCCGAGGAGCACGAGGCCCACTACGTGCAAGGCCTGCAGGAAGCGCTGATCCTGGACGACCTGCCCGAAGCCCATCGCCTGCTGGCGGCCCACTACCGGATCGCCGTGTCCGAGGCCGAGCACCGCGGCGACGGTCGGGCCGTCACCGCGGCCGAGCTGGGCCTCGCAGCCCACGATCGCGGCGAGCACGCCGCCTTCCTGGCCGGCGTCGTGCGGGTGCGCGTGCCGACCGAACCCCCGGAGGCCCGCTGGCTGGTCGACCGCCTCACCGAAGAGGATCGCGCACTCGTTCCACGCCCCGAGGCGGTCGAACAGAGCGATGGGGCCTTGCTCCTTCCACGGGGGAGCTGGCTGCTGCGCTCTCGGTGCGCCGGTCGCGCCGAGGTGGTGGTTCCCGTGCGGGCGCGGCGAGGCGAGCCGCACCGCAACACCCGCCCGGACGGACAGCCCGTGGTGGTGCGGTTGCCCGAGCCAGACGAGCTCCCGACGGGGACCTGCTACGTGCCACCCGGCTGGTTCTGGGCCGGCGGCGACGAGGAGGCCTACGACGCCCTGGAGGGCCAGTGGGTGTACGTGGAGGGTCTGGTGGTGTCGACCTTTCCCGTCACGCGAGGCGACTACCTCGCGTTCCTCGGCGCGCTCCGGGTGTCACGAGGGGACGAGGCGGCCTGTGCCCACGTGCCCGGGAACGCCGATGAGCCCGACATGGTGCCCGACCCGGGGAGCGGGTTCGTGCTCGCAAACCGGGGGCGCCTGGATCTCCCGGTGACGGCGGTGACGTGGCACGACGCCATGGCCTACGCTGCGTGGCTGGCCGAGGCGACGGGTCGCCCCTGGCGCCTGCTGCACGATCTCGAGTGGGAGAAGGCTGCGCGGGGCACCGACGGACGACGCTTCCCCTGGGGCCACCGCTGGGACGCGACCTTCGCCCGAACGCGGACCAGCGCCGAAGGCGCCCCCGAAGCCGCGCCGGTGACGAGCTACCCCACCGACACCAGCGTCTACGGCGTGAGGGGGCTCGGAGGCAACGTGCGCGAGTGGTGCCTCAACGACTTCCAGAAGGAAGGTCCAGCCAACCACCAGGTCCGGCCCGAGCCGGGATCGGGCGTGTACCGGATGGTGCGCGGCAGCTGCTACGCGGACACGCGTCCGCTCCCGGTGGCGACACGCCTGGTGGGGGACCCCACGGGCGCCTACCGCCTGTTCGGCTTCCGGCTCGGCTTCCGCTGGCCGTGACTACCAGGGCAGCGCCGTGCCGTCCTGGTGCCAGAAGCTGCCGGTGGTCGAGAGCCGGAGCTCATCGATGCGCGCGAGCAGCCCCGTGGCCGCCTCGGGAGCATCGATGAGGCCGTGCTCGCCCGTCATGCGCGTGCGCACGTAGCCGGGGTGCAGCAGGCACACCGACACTCCGGATGGCGCGAGGTCTCTCGCGAGCGACATGCCCGCCATGTTCACCGCCGCCTTCGACATCCGGTAGCCGTAGTGGCTGCCCGAGGTGTTGTCGGCGATGGATCCCATGCGGCTCGTGACGATGGCCACCTTCGAGCCCTTGCCGAGCCGGTCGCGCAGGGCGGCGACCACGCGCAGGGGACCGAAGGCGTTGACCTCCATCTGCCACCGGATGCTGTCGAAGTCGAGCGCATCGAGGCGCACCACCTGGAGCACACCGGCGTTGAGCAACAACAGGTCGATGGGGACGTCGACCAGCCGCGCCAGGCCCGCGACCGCGTCGTCGGAGGTGACGTCGACGCCATCGATGACCTGCACACCTTCGACCGCAGCGAGCTCGTCCGACCCGCGCCGGCAGACGGCGATCACGCGCTCCCCGCGCGCCGCGAGCTGGCGGACCAGCTCGAGGCCGATGCCCCGGTTGGCCCCCGTGACGAGCGCGGTGCCCATCAGGCCTCGCGCTCGAAGACCGCGGCCGCGCCCATGCCACCGCCGATGCACATCGAGACCACGCCGTAGCGAGCGCCGCGACGTTCCAGCTCGTGCAGCAAGGTGGCGGTGAGCTTGGCGCCGGTGCAGCCGAGGGGATGCCCGAGCGCGATAGCGCCACCGTTGACGTTCACCTTCCCGACGTCGATCCCGAGCTCGCGCACGCAGTACACCGCCTGGCTCGCGAAGGCCTCGTTGATCTCGAACAGGTCGATGTCGTCGATGGACAGGCCCGCCTTCTGGAGCGCCTTGGGGATGGCGACCGCGGGACCGATGCCCATCACCGACGGGTCCACACCGACCACGGCGAAGCTCTTGAGCGTGCCCAGGCCCTTCACGCCCAGGGCGTCCGCCTTGGCGCGCGACATGATCAGCGTGGCAGCCGCGCCGTCGGACATCTGCGAGCTGTTGCCCGCGGTGGTGGTGCCCTTGACGTGGAAGGCCGGACGCAGCTTGGCGAGGCCGGCGAGCGTGGACGCGCGCGGGCCTTCGTCGGTGTCGACGGTGACCTCCTGCCAGGAGCCGCCCACGTGCACCTTCGTGGCCACGGGCACGATCTCGTCCGCGAAGCGGCCCGACGCGATGGCGTCGAGCGCCTTCTCGTGGGACGACAGCGCAAACGCGTCCTGGTCCTCTCGGCTGACCTCGTAGGCCTTGGCGACGTTCTCCGAGGTGATGCCCATGGGGGTGTAGAGCGCCGGATCGTTCGCCATGATCGTCGGGTTCGGCGTGGGCCGGTCGCCGCCCATGGGGATCTGGGTCATGGACTCGACGCCGCCCGTGAGCGCCACCTCGTGCCAACCCGCCTCGATGGCCGCGGCGGCCTGTGCGAGGGACTGCAGCCCGGACGAGCAGAAGCGGTTGATGGTCATGGCGGGCACGCTCTGCGGCAGACCGGCGGCCAGAGCGGCAATCCGCGCCACGTTCATGCCCTGCTCGCCCTCCGGCATCGCGGTGCCGACGATGACGTCCTCGATCTCGGCCGCATCGAGTGCCGGGACACGCGCCACGGCGGCCTTCAAGGCGGCCGCCATCAGATCGTCGGGGCGGGTGTCCTTGAAGGCGCCCTTCTTGGCCTTGGTGACGGGGGTGCGAACAGCGGAGGCGACGATGACGTCGCGAGGGGAGGTGCTCATGTCTAGTTCCGCAGCGGCTTGTTGGTCTTCAGGAAGTGCTGGATGCGCGCCTGGGTCTTCGGGTCGCCACACAGCGACAGGAAGGCTTCGCGCTCCAACGCCAGCAGATCGTCCTCGGTGTGCCAGGTGCCGCCGGGGGCGTCGCCGCCGGTCATCACCCAGGCCAGCTTCTTGCCGACCGTGACGTCGTGCGGGGTGGCGTACCCGCCCTCCGCCATCGAGTAGAGGAAGAGCTCGATGGTCGAGCGGCCGCTCGCGCCCGGCAGCTTCACCTTGCGCTGGTGGGGCGGCACGAAGGCGGCATCGGCCAGCCCGCGCGCCATCTTCTTGGCGTCCGCGATGAGCGCGTCCGGGTCGATGGTCACCTTGTCCTGCGGCCGGAGGTAGCGCATGCCGCGGGCCTCCTCGCAGGAGGTGGCGACGCTCGCGAGGCCGATGTTCTTGAAGGCCTGCTGCACGAAGGGGTTGGGGTCGTACTCGGTGCCCTCGGGGATGTCGCCCAGGTAGCGGACGAGCATCTCCTTGCAGCCGCCGGCGCCGGGGATGAGCCCCACGCCGACCTCGACGAGGCCCATGTAGAGCTCGCCGCCAGCCACCGTGGCCGAGCTGTGCATGGCCACCTCGGCGCCACCCCCCAGGGTCAGGCCCCAGGGCGCCGTGACCACGGGCTTCTTGTTGTACTTGGCGCGCATCAGGGTGGACTGCAGGCCGACGAGCATGGCGTCGAGCTGGTCCCACTGCTTCTGCATCGACATCATCAGCACCACGAACACGTTGGCGCCAGCGCAGAAGGCTGGGCCGGGGCCCTGGTTGCCGACCACCAGGCCGTCGAACTCGCCGGCGTCGAGGCGGTCGAGGGCGTCGATGTACATCTTCCCGATGTCGGCATCCAGCGAGTTCATCTTGCTGTGGAACTGGAGCCCGGCGATGCCGTCCCCGAGGTCGAGGAGGCTCGCCGAGCCGTTCTTGTTCACGACCTCGGTGCGCGCCTTGACGTCGGACAGGATGAGCCAGCCCTCGGACTTCGGCACCACCACCTCGCGGTCGGCGGCGAGATCCCAGTAGGTCTCGAGGCCTTCGGCATTGCGGCCGTAGAAGCTCTCGCGACCGGCGGCGAGCATGCGCTTCACGTTGGCCGGCACCTCCCGGCCCTCGGCCTCCATGCGGGCGACCGACTCGGCCACGCCGATGAGGTCCCAGGTCTCGAAGGGGCCCTGGTCCCAGCCGAAGCCCCAGCGCATGCCGCGATCGATGTTGACGATGTCGTCGGCGATCTCTGGGATGCGGTGGGCGCTGTAGATCAGCACGTCGGCGGTGACCGCCCAGGCGAAGGCCGCGGCCTTGTCGTCACCGGCGATGAGCGCCTTCACGCCGCCCTTCTTCGCCGCCTTGACCGACGCGAAGCGAGGCTTCGAGATCGGCGCGTAGGCGCCCGTCTCGAGATCCCGGACGGTGATGACCCGCTTGCCCGAGGACTTGTCGGACTTGTAGAAGCCGCCGCCGCTCTTCTTGCCGAGCGCGCCTTCGTCGACCATGCGCTTGAGCCACGCCGGCGACTCGAACTGTTGGGCCAAGGGATCGACGTCGGCCGCGTTCTCGCGCACGTTGCCGAGCACGTGGTCGAGGGTGTCGAGCCCGACGAGATCCGCGGTGCGGAACACGGCGGACTTCGGTCGACCCATGGGGGGGCCGGCCACCACGTCGACCTCTTCGACGTTCAGGCCCTGCTTCACCATGTGGTCGAAGACGCTCACCATGCCGTAGCAACCGATGCGGTTGGCCACGAAGTTGGCGGTGTCCTTGGCGTACACGATGCCCTTGCCGAGCACCCGCTCGCCGAACGCGGCGGTCTGCTCCACGACCGCTGGGAGCGTGTCGTCCCCCGCGACGATCTCGAGCAGCCGCATGTAGCGCACGGGGTTGAAGAAGTGCATGACCACGAAGTGCTGCCGCATCTCCTCGGGCATCGACGCGGCCATGTCGGCCAGCTTGATGCCCGAGGTGTTCGACGCCACGATCGAGCCGGGCTTCCGGTTCGCGGCCACCCACTCGTAGACCTTCTGCTTGATGGGCAGGTACTCGACCACGACCTCGATGATCAGGTCGCAGTCGCCCAGGAGCGCACCGTGGTCTTCGTAGTTCGCCGGGGTGACGAGGTTCACGAAGTCGCGGTGGTAGAAGTTGGCCGGCTTCGCCTCGAGCGCGGTCGTGAGGCCGCCGGCGGCGAGCGCGTTGCGATCCCCTTCCTTCGGCACGATGTCGAACAGGACCGAGGGGATGCCGGCGTTGGCGAGGTGGGCTGCGATGCCCTGCCCCATGACGCCTGCGCCGAGCACGGCGACCTTCTGGATGCTCATGGACTCTCCGTGAATGAGCGTTCACTCATCGCGGGACTATCTGGACGCGGACGCGACGCAAGTCAAGGCCCGGCAAGCTGATCGGCGTCGGTCTCAGGGCGGCCCCTGCGCGTTGACAGGCTGACGTTCACCGTGTCACCGCGTGTCGCGTTGTGACAGGGTGTCGCAATTCAGGGCCTTCCAGGGCCAGAACGGGCTGGCACGCTGCTTGCTCTACCCCACGGCGCAGAACAACCCGGGAGGTTCCCATGCTGCTTGCCCTCGCCCTCGCCCACGCCGGCGATCTCACCGTCACGGTCGTCGTCGACGATCAGAGCTCGAGCTTCGTCTTCGACCAGGTCGCCTCGTGCAGCGAGGCGTCCTCGACGGTCTCCGGCGACGGCACGTGGGAGGTCTCCGCGCGCGCCACGGGCATCGAGGAGGGCGAGGTGTTCGTCGCCCTCGACGTGGAGGTCGAGACCGGCAAGCGGCGAAACGCCCGCCACGTCCGCATGGCCCCTCGCCTCGTGCTCGTGGAAGGCGAGCCCGCGCAGGTGGTGGTCGGTGGCCCCGACGGCGAGGTGTCGGTCGAGGTGATCGCTCAGGACTTCGAGATCGACGACAGCTGCACGGGCGGCCACAAACGCTCGCGGACCCGCACCATCACCCGCGAGCGCGGCTGACGAGTCCCCTGGTCGGAGGCTGGGACCGGCCTCACTCGCAGCCGAGCGGCGTGCAGGTCAGGTCCCCGGTGCCGCGATCCTCAGATCATCACGGCCGCGGCGGCCGCGGCACCACCGGCCCCCAGCGCCACCACGTCCTCGACGACGGAGAGGACCGGGTTGCCGAGACCGCCGGTCGTGAGCGTGGAGCCCGCCCGGGTGCCAGCCTTGGCCACCTGCACCTTGCCGGCCACCAGGCCGCCTGCGGCGAGGCCGAACACGCACAACGCGAGCGGGTCGGCACCGTTCATCATGCTCATCGCGGCCACGCTGCCGGCGGCGGGGCGGAGCACCAGACCGACGGCGTCCATCGCGTGGTCGACGACGGGGATCTTGTCGGCGAGGACCTCCACGACCACGGCGCTGCCAAAGCAGGCGGCGGCGAGCGGGGTGCCCATCCAGGCCACGGGGCTGGCGAGGTCGATCCAGCCGCCCGCGCCGAGCGCGCTGACCAGGAAGAGGGGCAGGAAGGCGCGCAGGCCGCAGCTTGCGGCGAGCACCAGGCCGAGGGAGGTGGCGATCGCCAGGTCGAACATCGACACGAGGGTCTCCGGGCAGGAACCGGCTTCGGTACGCCCGGACGACGGAAACTATTCACTCCCGCCGCTCGGCTCTGCGGCTCAGCCCGCCTCGCCGTCGCTCTCGGACTCCGACGCATCGAGCTCGTCGAGCTGCTCCTCGAGCTGCTCGAGGTAGCGCCAGGTCCTCACCTCGAGGCCCTCGGAGGGGCGCTGGGTCTCGTCGAGCGTGCGCACGAGCAGCTGCCTGGCCTCGTGCTCGCGGCCCAGCTCGACGAGGATGCCCGCCAGCCGCCCCGTCGCCCTCAAGGCGTTGTCGCCGTAGGCATGCTCCAAGGCGCGCCGAGCGGCTTCCTCCGCCTCCACATACCGCTCGACGGAGGCCAGGTGCCGCGCCTTGGCGTAGGGCCAGGTGAACTCATCGGGCCAATCCGACGCCGCCTCGTCCAGCACGGCGAGCCCCGACTCGACGGCGCCCGCGGTCACGTAGAGGGACGCCAGGAAGGTGAGGTGGCCACGGTCGACGAGGCGGTCGCCGCTCAGCGACGAGGCCAGCAGGGAGGCGGCGGCGCCATAGAGCGCCTGATTGTCGTCGGTCATGCCCGCCAGCACGTAGAGGAGGTCCGCACCGAGGGCGGGTTCGGCCGTGGCGACGGCCCCCTCCAGCACGTCGGCGACCCGCCCCTGCAGCTCCTCCGGCAGCTCGTCGAGACCACCGTATGCGGTCCAGAGCCAGTCCTCCCAGCGCGCCTCGGCGTGATCGAGCAACCAGGTCAGGTGGTCCTGAGAGGCGTCGTCTTCCAGGGCGAGCCGCACGATCCGCGCCTCCACGCCATCGTCGGCTCGTTGCGCCAGCGCGAGCGCCGGCTCGTCGTGCCCCTGCTCGTGCAGGCTGAGCGCCAGGACGCCGGCCTCCTCCGCCGGCACGCCAGGCAGCCGCGCGAGCAGCTCCTCCAGGGTCTCCTGCTCCGTCATCTCGGCGAGCCACGCGAGGGCCTCCGCCTCCCCCGGGTAGCCGACCAGTCGGCCGACCTCAGCCCCTTGGGGCGTGGCCACCACCATCGTCGGGTAGCCGCCCACGTCGTAGCGATCCTTGTAGACGAAGGAGTCCGGGCTGTCGGCGTCGACCATCACCACCTGGAACCCTTCGAGGGCCGCAGCGTCGTCGTGATCGTGCAACACCTCGGCGGCGAGGAGGTTGCAGGGCGGACACCACACCGCGGAGAAGTCGAGCAGCACCCGCTGGTGCCCGACGGCGGCCTGCGCGAAGGCACGATCGATGTCGTCGACCGTGGCCCAGTGGTCGAAGAGCGGCTCCTCGACGAGCTTGGGCAGCACCGCGTGCACGGGAAGATCGCTCCGCCCTCGACGCGCGAGCTCCCCGGCGAACCCGATGTCGACCTGCCTGCAGCTGGTGCCACCATCCTCGCAGAGGCTGAGCGTCAGGCCTCCTGCGAGCCAGGGTGCCTCGCCCTCGTCCAGGCGGCCCAGGTCCAGAGGCAAGGGCAGCGACGGCCCGAGGGAGGCGCCGTCGAGCTCCAGCGCCACCCGGCGCGAGCCGTAGGCCACCCAGCCGGAGACCGGCGCTTCCGGGGCCACGTGCTCCCCTGCTGGCGCGACCACGTGCAGCCGCCCGTCAGCTCGTCGACGCTCGATGGCGATGGCGGGCAAGCCGCCTGCAAGGGCATTGGCGATGAGGAACATCAGACCTCCCGACCGTCGAAGACCTCGACGGGGATGTTCAAGGTGCGCACGCGGTCGGCGATCGCCTCGAGAGCGTGGTGATCGAGGTGCTGAACCCGGTCGCTCGCGGGACGGCGGGCCACGCTGTACACCTGCACGAGCTTGAGGCGTCCCCCCGCGTCCAGCACGTCGGCGAGCCGCGCGGCCCAGGCGTCGAGCTCCGCTTCGGCGGGTGCTTGGCCGTCCCAGCGGTGCCACATCGCCTGCACCACGATCGGACGCACCCGCGCCGCGTCGCGCAGGTTGTCGAGGATGCGTTGGAAGGGAAAGCTCGTGCCGTCGACCAGGTGGAACCAGGGCTCGGTGCCCGCGTCCAGTTTCGCCCAGATCTCGCCGCGATAGCGATCGATTGCCTCCAGTCCGCGCGCCACGGCCGGTCGGTGGAACAGGGTGGCGTTCGTCAGCACGACGGGCTTCACGTGGGCCAGCCCGTGCTCGGCGAGCAGCTCACCGGCCAACACGACGGCGGCTTCGAAGTGCTTGCTGGAGGTGGGTTCACCGTCGCCCGCGAAGGCCACGTCGTTGATCCGACGCAAGGCGTGCGACGTGGTGTCGAAGGGCGCGGTGTCCCAGAACTCCCGGGACACGGCCAGCCCGAGGAGCGCGCGGAGCTCAGCTTCCAGCTGCTCCAGCCTCACCTCGGTCACCGCCGGGGACACGGTGCGGTCGACCTGGCAGTAGGGGCAGTCGAAGTTGCAGACCTTGTCGGGGTTCAGGTTCACGCCGATGGAGAGACCCTTCGAGCGACGCGACACCACGGGGTACACGTAGGCGTTCTTGCCGAGCTCGCGGCGGTGGTCCTGAAAGTCGAGCGTGCGCACCTGGGTGCGTATCGCGGCTTGTGCGGATAGGTCCGGCCCCCCCGTCTCAGGAGCCCTCATGCGTGCGCTCGTCCTCATCGCGCTGGCCGCAGGCTGCCAGCAGCCCGCCGCCAACGGCGGCAGCACCTCCACCACCGTGCCCGGCGAGTTGCCGCGCACGGGCGCCACCCTCGACACCGTGAACGGCGTGCCCGTCACCCAGTCGATGCTCGACGCCTACCTCGCCCAGCTACCCGACAGCGTGCGCACCAAGATGGAGGCCCAGGGCGGCCTGGCCCAGCTCCAGGAGCAGGTGATCATGCAGGAGATCCTCTACCAGGAGGCCGTGCGTGAAAAGATCTACGAGAGCGACCTCACCCAGACCCGGCTCCGCCTCGCCGAGCGCGACGCGCTGGTCGAGTCCCTGCTGCGTGATGCGGTGGAGAGTCGGATGACCGACGAGGCCGTGAGGACCTGGTACGACGAGCACCTGGTGCAGTTCCGCCGGCCGCAGGTGAACGCCAGCCACGTGCTCGTGGCCACGGAGGACGAGGCCAAGGCGGTGCACGCCGAGCTCGCCGCCGGCGGCGACTTCGCCACGGTCGCCAAGGCGAAGAGCAAGGACCCCAGCGCCGCCGAGAACGGCGGCAACCTCGGCTGGTTCGCCGAGCGCGAGATGGTGAAGCCCTTCGCCGAAGCCGCCTTCGCCGGTGAGAAGGGCGCCCTGCTCGAGCCCGTCGAGTCCCAGTTCGGTTGGCACGTGATCCAGGTGGTCGACAAGCGTGAGGTGGTGCCCTTCGAGGACGTGGTCGACGAGATCCGGCCTCAGGTCGAGACGGAGGTCGCCGCCGCGTACGTGGCCGAGCTCAAGGAAGCCGCCACCGCGCCAGCCGGCGGGGAGGAGGCTCCCGCCCCGGCCGGCGGCTGATGGAACGCCGCTGGCTCCTGGTCCTCGGAGCGTCCTCGGGCTTCGGGGCAGCGACGTGCCGCGCCTTCGCTGGCGCCGGCTACGACGTGTTCGGGGTGCACCTCGACCGGCGCTCGACCATCGCCAAGGCCCACGCGGTGGTGGCCGACGTCGAAGCGGCCGGGCGGCTCTGCCACCTGTTCAACGTCAACGCCGCCGACGACGGCAAGCGCGCCAGCGTGGTCGCCGAGATCCGCGCCATCCTCGAAGCCGAGGGCGGCACCGTGCAGGTGCTCCTGCATTCGCTCGCGTTCGGAAGCCTGCTGCCCTTCATCGATCCCGATGGCGGCCGCACGCTCTCGGCGAAGCAGCTCACCATGACCCTCGAGGTGATGGCCCACTCCCTGGTCTGGTGGACCCGCGATCTCGTGGCGGACGAGAGCATGGGACGCGGAGGACGCATCTTCGCGATGACCTCGTCGGGAAGCCAGAGCGCCTGGCCCACCTACGGGGCCGTCAGCGCTGCGAAGGCGGCCCTGGAGTCGCACGTGCGGCAGCTCGCCCACGAGCTCGCCCCGCTGGGCATCACCGCGAACAGCGTGATGGCCGGCGTGACCCACACCCCCGCGCTCGAGAAGATCCCCGGCTTCGAGGGGCTCATCGACAAGGCCATCAAGAAGAACCCCCACCAGCGCCTCACCCGCCCCGAAGACGTGGCCGCGTGCCTGGTAGAGCTCTCCCGCCCCGGCACCTACTGGCTCAACGGCGGCGCCTTGCGCGTGGACGGGGGGGAGGAGGCATGTGGCTGATCCTCGCATGCACACCGGCTGACGAGCCCGCGCAGCACGCGGCACCGGGCCGCGACATGGTGACGGACACGGCGAGCGCAGAAGACTCCGGGTCGCCCGCCGCCGCTGACCTCGACACCTTCGAAGCCATGGTGGCCGGCGACATCGCGGTCGACGCCGGCTTCGGCGCGGTGTCGCGAAGCGGCGGCTGGCCGATCGCGACCGAGGACGGCTTCCTCTTCGCGCGGCCCGACGACGGGCGCGGGCTCGCGCTGGCCGGGGACTTCTCCGACTGGGAGGCCCTCGAGCTCGACTGCACCGGCGGCGTGTGCTGGACGCTGGTGGCCATCGACGAGCCGGCGGGACAGCTCTACAAGTTCACCGCCGGGGCCGCATGGGAAGAGGACCCCTGGTCACGGGCGTACGGGTACGACGACAACGGGACCTACAGCCTGGTGCGCGGCCTTGGCGGCCACCTCGAGCGGCTCCATGCGGTGGGTGGTGACGGCGTGGAAGCCCGCACGATCCGGCTGTGGGTGCCGGTCGACCCGGTCACCCACCAGATCTACGTGCACGACGGGCAGAACCTGTTCGACCCCGACGGCCCGTGGGGAGCGGGCGGCTGGGACCTCCAGCTGTCGCTGGGACCGTCGACCCTGGCGGTCGGCGTGGACAACTCCGACGCGCGGATGGACGAGTACACCCACGTCGAGGACCTGATCCACGGCACGCGGTACGGCGGCGGGGCCGGGGCCTTCGACGACTACGTGTTGGAGGTGGTGCGTCCGCTGGTCGAGACGGTCCACGGAACCGCCGACCGGGTGGGCGTGATGGGCAGCTCTCTGGGGGGCCTGCTGGCCATCTACCAGCAGCTGCACACCCCGGAGGCCTGGGACTTCGTGGCGTCGATGTCCGGCACGCTCTCGTGGGGGAGCTTCGGCCTGACCAACCCGACCGTGATCGACCTGTTCGCCGACGAAGGTGGTGTGGTCGGCTCGGCGGTGATCTACGTCGACTCCGGTGGGACCGCCGGGCAAGGCTGCGTGGACTCCGACAGTGACGGGATCGAGGACGACGGCGTAGGGTCGACCGACAACTACTGCCCGACACGTCAGTTCGTCGATCAGCTGGCCAGCCAGGGCTACACCTGGGACGTGGATCTCATCCACTGGTGGGAGGACGGCGCGGACCACAGCGAGAGCGCGTGGCGCGACCGGGTGTGGCGGCCGCTCGAGGTGTTCGAGGCGCTGTGAGCCGCCCGACCTACATCCGGTAGAGCTCCAGCTCGCCCCAGACCTCGGCGTTGGCGTCGCCCGCGTTGAAGCTGCCCTCGCACTCGCCGAGGAGCCAGTCGTCGCCCGCGGCACCGCCCCACAGGTCGAAGTCCACGCTGCCGAACTCGGTGTCGGCGCGCACCACACCGAAGAACTCGCCGTCGGCGAAGATCTCCGCGTCCAGCTCGAGCGGCACCTCGGCGGTCCACTCCACGGTGCACGCGCCCAGGCCCTGCATGAAGCCGTCCTCGTCGATGGTCGCGACGTCGCCGGTGTCGAAATAGCCTTCCTCATCGAGGATGTTGGCATCGATGCGGAAATAGGCCTTCGATACCGCGGGGCCGCTCACCTTCAGCCGGCCGAACGTCTTGCCGTCCCA